>ENA-OQJH01000097-OQJH01000097.1-human-gut-metagenome-genome-assembly--contig:-NODE-97-length-49105-cov-3.462228_pt1 | contig 49105 bp, 55 predicted proteins | sample MGYA00242597_ERZ504763 | MGnify/ENA primary metagenome ERZ504763 (study PRJEB26092, sample SAMD00036359) | human gut metagenome | host: Homo sapiens | study: EMG produced TPA metagenomics assembly of... | reverse complement strand
CTGGTAAAAGTCTATGGAGCAGCCGTTCAAGGTATCGACGCTACCATTGTAACTATTGAAGTAAATAGTTCACGAGGTATAAAATTCTTCCTTGTCGGTCTGCCGGACTCGGCCGTGAAAGAAAGTCATGAACGTATTATTTCCGCTTTACAGGTAAACGGATATAAATTCCCTACTTGTCAGATTGTAGTGAATATGGCCCCTGCTGACATACGTAAAGAGGGGTCTGCATACGATCTTCCGCTAGCAATCGGAATATTGGCCGCTACCCAAATCGTATCGGAAGAAAAACTTTCACGCTATCTTATTATCGGAGAACTTAGCCTAGATGGAAGCCTGCAACCCGTCAAAGGAGCTCTCTCCATAGCTATCAGTGCCCGAGAACAAGGTTTTGAAGGATTCATACTTCCCAAACAAAATGCGCGAGAAGCTGCTGTAGTAAACAATCTGAAAGTATATGGCGTAGAAAATATCAAAGAGGTCATCGAATTTTTCAATAATGAACGCAATCTGGAGCCTAGCATCGTCAATACACGGGAAGAATTCTATGAAAACCAAAGTAGCTTTCCATACGATTTTGCTGATGTAAAAGGACAAGAAAGTGTAAAACGCGCATTGGAAGTAGCCGCGTCTGGAGGACACAACTTGATTATGATCGGTTCACCCGGAAGTGGAAAGTCCATGATGGCAAAGTGTATGCCAAGCATTCTCCCTCCCCTGTCATTGGGTGAAAGTCTGGAAACGACTAAAATACATTCAATAGCAGGAAAATTAGGAAAAGACAGCTCACTGATTGCTATTCGGCCTTTCCGTAGTCCCCATCATACAATCTCGCAAGTAGCAATGGTAGGTGGCGGCACCAATCCCCAACCGGGAGAAATCAGTCTGGCCCACAACGGTTTGCTCTTTCTAGACGAGTTGCCGGAATTTAATAGAAGTGTACTTGAAGTACTTCGCCAACCCCTAGAGGACAGGTATATATCCATCTCACGAGCTAAATACAGTCTAGATTATCCGGCCAGTTTCATGCTGGTAGCCAGCATGAATCCCTGTCCATGCGGATATTATAATCATCCCACACGAGCTTGCGTCTGTAATCCTGGACAAGTGCAACGGTACCTGAACCGTATCTCCGGTCCTTTACTGGACCGCATAGATATCCAAATAGAAATAGTTCCGGTTCCATTCGAGAAAATGGCAGAACAACATCATGCAGAAGTAGTGCAAGCATACGCAAACGGGTTATCAAGGCCCGGAAAATACAAGCTCAACGTTTTGCTAACCATCCGGGTATTTACTGCAACGCACAAATGGAAGCCGGATTACTCCATCTGTATGCTCAACCCAATGAAGCAGGGCTAAAATTATTACAAACTGCCATGACACGCCTCAACCTGTCGGCACGCGCATATGGTCGTATTCTAAAAGTAGCACGTACCATTGCCGATCTGGACAACAGCGAACACATTACTTCCATCCACCTGGCAGAAGCGATAAGCTATAGAAATCTTGATAGAGAAGACTGGGCCGGCTAGTTTAGCTGCCGGGCTCAGTTTCCTTTGCATGATAAATGACCTGCATCAATGAATCCAGTTCAATGTAATTTGCAAGTATATCCTCTTCTTCATCGGTCATTTCCCAATCTTTATTCTCACTCTTTTTAGAGAAAAGTACATTCAAAATGAATTTATACCACGCATTCATGATTCTTTCAATCTAAGGTTTTCATCAAAAACAGAATAAGAAAAGTTTAGTTCATTAATCTTCCCTATTTTTCTCTTTTTTCGATAGCTTTATCGAACCTTTAGGAGAGAACTCAAATTTTCCTACATACCAATGTCCACCCTCTTCCAACTTCTTTTGATTCATATCTTTGATTAAAACAGAATCTGATTTAAATGCACCACCATTTTCTTCGCCGTCTATATCATTAAAATAGACTTTCTGTTCATTAATTCCACCTATACTCAAGTCTTCGGTCTTGAATTCTCCTTTTTCATCTGTATAAATTGTATCGGCAGGGAAAACGCCATTATTCCAATCTTGCCTTACGATTACCTGAATGTTTTTCAAAGGCTCATCCTTATCCGAAGTCACTGTACCTTTCACTAAGAATTTGCTATAAGGAGTACCATATTCACATCGTATCTCCCAATTCTCATCTTCATTACTGCAAGAAGCGAATCCAAGTAAAACCAACGCTCCGGACAATAACCGATGTACTGTCATTTTCTTTTTCATGTTCATAATCCCTAATAGTTTAAAGTCAGTTTTTATGTTATTTATCTTCTTTAGAAAGTTTTATTTCCATGTTGTATTCATAAGTACCTAAATACCAGTTTCCGTCTCCTTTCTTTATTTGTTTACTTTCCATATCCTTCATACAGACAGAATCCGATTTAAAAGTTCCTCCATTTGCCTCACCATCTATATCATTAAATATCAATTTCTTCGTATCGACCATCCGTCTCTCATCATCTGTGAAACAAACTCACCTCCAGAATCTGTATAAATAGTATCATTCATCCGGACCAACTCCCCTTCTTCATCATTATAATATGCATTCTCATTTTTTACAATTACCTGAATGTCTTTCAAAGCCTTTCCGTCATCAGATATCACCTTACCTCTTACCCAGAAATCCATAGTAGGAGTTCCATATTCCACTGAGGTTTCAGCACAAGCAGCAAAACCCAATAAAGCCAGCACACCGCATAAGCTCTGCTCCAATACTTTCTTCTGTTTCATCTTCTTCATTCCTTTCTTTTTTATGGTGTTTGCAATCTTTTTAAATGACAGAACAATAAATCTCCATTTTCATCGCGCAGGTGCATGCCATTCCCTTTACAGAAACGAAAATATTTACAATCAGCACATTCATCTTTTTTCATCCATTCTCGGTCACGGTAAGGTTTGAATCTATGATTCCATACTTCCATAAAATCATTCTCATAAATATTTCCCTGGTGATAATCGGCACGAATACTGGGACAAGCAGAAATCGCTCCATCAATAAGAACTGAGCCGACCGATATTCCCGCCCGGCAAGCGAAGAAAGTATCGCGCACTTCAGCCTCATAATTACCTAGAAATCCCTCACAACCGTAACTTACATGGATCCGTCCTTCCTTACGGCTCTTCCTAATAAATTCCATTACTCCTCTGAACTCCTCATTAGACAATTGAAGTTCAGGATCTTTGGCTGCACGCCCTACCGGGAATATAGTAAAAAGCCGCCAACCTTTTACCCCCAAACTTATCAAGAAGTCTTTCAACTCCTCCAAACGCATATAACTATGCTTATTTACACAAGTAACCACATCAAAAACAAAATCAGGAACCTGTACCATCAACTTGATCGCTTCAACAGCCCGTTCAAACTTTGCGGGTTGCCCCGCATCCAGTTATGATCCGTCGCAAAACCGTCAAGACTGACCGTAGCCGTATGCAATCCGGCATCCAACAGCCCATTCAATCGTTCACGAGTCATATATAGTCCATTAGTTACCATTCCCCAAGGAAACCCTCTTTCATAAATAGCACGCCCACACTCTTCCAGATCCTTCCTCATCAAGGGTTCCCCACCAGTAATAATCACAAAGATTTATGCGGATCATTTTGAGCTGAGACACTATCCAACACCCGAAGAAAATCTTCCTTCGGCATATCAGGATGACCAGCGATCTTTTTACAATCACTGCCACAATGTCGACAATGCAAATTACAACGAAGAGTACATTCCCAAAATAGTTGCTTCAACTGATGCTCTTCCGTACGCTCATTTTCCAACCGCCGGAATATTTCAAGACCCATCCGACGACGAATAGACAAAGGGGCATTTATATTCATGTGTTTTTCCTTTTTTATATTAAATGCAAAGAAGTGCAAATCACTGCATCACAATATAACATTTTTTGCAATTTCCCAGCTTCCGGCAAAGCCCCCGAATAACAATATCTTATAATAAGTATGGTCTGTCAGAAATTTTAAAGGAGAAATATTTCTGATTATTCCATATACTTACTAAAAATCACTAACTTTGCACGTTACTGGTAGAAATAACAAAAAAAGACATCATACAATGGAAAATAAATTCAAAAGAACCACCGTCACATCCGCTTTGCCTTACGCAAACGGTCCGGTACATATTGGTCATCTGGCAGGTGTATATGTTCCTGCTGATATCTACGTGCGCTATCTCCGCCTGAAGAAAGAAGATGTTCTTTTCATCGGAGGCTCTGACGAACACGGAGTACCTATCACCATTCGTGCAAAGAAAGAAGGTATTACTCCGCAAGATGTGGTGGACCGCTATCATACCTTGATAAAAGAATCATTCAAAGAATTTGGAATTTCATTCGATATATACTCTCGTACTACATCAAAAACACACCACGAACTAGCTTCCGAATTCTTCAAAACCCTGTATGATAAAAGTGAGTTCATTGAAAAGACCTCCATGCAATATTATGACGAAGAAGCCCATCAGTTCCTGGCCGACCGTTATATTATCGGTGAATGTCCTCACTGCCATGCAGAAGGAGCCTACGGTGACCAATGCGAGAAGTGCGGAACATCTCTTTCTCCAACCGACCTGATCAATCCGAAAAGTGCTATCAGTGGCAGCCAACCTGTGATGCGTGAAACTAAACACTGGTATCTGCCATTGGACAAACACGAAGGATGGCTGCGTGAATGGATTCTTGAGAATCATAAAGAATGGCGCCCTAATGTATACGGACAATGTAAAAGCTGGTTGGATATGGGCTTGCAACCTCGTGCGGTAAGCCGTGACTTGGATTGGGGAATCCCTGTTCCTGTAGAAGGTGCTGAAGGAAAAGTACTTTACGTATGGTTTGATGCCCCCATCGGCTATATTTCAAATACAAAAGAATTACTTCCCGACAGTTGGGAAACTTGGTGGAAAGATCCAGAAACCCGTTTGATTCACTTCATCGGAAAAGACAATATTGTATTCCACTGCATTGTTTTCCCTGCTATGCTGAAAGCAGAAGGAAGCTATATCTTACCGGATAACGTACCTAGCAATGAATTCCTGAACCTGGAAGGTGACAAGATTTCCACTTCACGCAACTGGGCAGTATGGTTGCATGAATATTTGCAGGACTTCCCCGGCAAACAGGATGTATTGCGCTATGTATTGACAGCCAATGCCCCCGAGACAAAAGACAACGATTTTACCTGGAAAGATTTTCAAGCACGTAACAACAATGAGTTGGTAGCTGTTTATGGTAACTTTGTAAACCGTGCTTTAGTGCTGACTCATAAATATTTCGATGGGAAAGTTCCAGTTTGCGGTGAATTGACCGATTACGATAAAGAAACATTAAAAGAATTTGCAGACGTAAAGGCAGAAGTAGAAAAACTATTGGATGTATTCAAATTCCGCGATGCACAAAAAGAGGCAATGAACCTGGCACGTATCGGTAATAAATACTTAGCTGATACAGAACCCTGGAAACTGGCAAAGACTGATATGGACCGTGTAGCCACCATTCTTAACATAGCATTGCAACTAGTTGCCAATCTGGCAATTGCTTTCGAACCCTTCCTGCCTTTCAGCAGCGAAAAGCTCCGCCAAATGCTGAATATGGAAACATTTGAATGGGACCAACTGGGACGTACCGATCTGCTGGCAGAAGGGCATCAATTGAATAAAGCAGAACTGTTGTTCGAAAAGATCGAAGATGAAACCATTCAAGCACAAGTAGACAAACTGTTGGCTACCAAAAAAGCAAACGAGGCTGCCAGCTATAAAGCTAACCCGATAAAACCGATAATTGCTTTCGAAGAATTTGAAAAGTTAGATATCCGTGTAGGTACCGTATTAGAATGTGAAGTAGTGCCTAAAATGAAAAAACTGCTGAAATTCAAGATTGCTGACGGACTGGAGAACCGTACCATCGTCAGCGGTATCGCGCAACATTATAAACCGGAAGAACTGATAGGCAAACAAGTTTTATTCATTGCCAACCTTGCTCCGCGCCAATTCAAGAATGGACTGGTGAGCGAAGGCATGATTCTAAGTGCTGAAAACTTTGACGGCACCTTAGCAGTGACCTCATTATTAAGAGAGGTAAAGCCGGGCAGTGAAGTGAAATAATATACACCCAAATACAGAAAAGGCTGAAAGCAACTGAAACGTCTGCTTTCAGCCTGACTATTTTATAATCTATCTATAAAAATGGCAGAACAATCCTTGAAAGAAAAAACAGCAAAAGGCCTCTTCTGGGGTGGACTAAGCAACGGAGTACAGCAGCTGCTGAATCTTTTTTTCGGGATATTCCTATCACGCATTCTGAATGCCGAAGATTATGGCATGGTGGGAATGCTATCCATCTTCTCTCTTATTGCAGGTTCCTTACAGGAAAGTGGGTTCACGGCAGCCCTAGCTAACAAACGGAGATCTCCCACAAAGACTATAATGCCGTATTCTGGTTCAGTACCGGACTAAGTGCCTGTCTCTACCTCATTTTGTTCCTTTGCGCCCCACTCATTGCCGAATTCTATCATACTCCCGAACTGACAGCTTTGGCACGATACACTTTCCTCGGTTTCTTTGTAGCCAGTTTGGGTATTGCCCACAGTGCTTACCTGTTCCGCAACTTAATGGTCAAGCAAAAGGCAATGGCGGTCACTATCGGATTAACTGCCTCAGGAACTATCGGTATAACTATGGCCTGCTTGGGATTTGCCTATTGGGCATAGCCACACAAAGCATTGTTTATGTAGGAACTATTAATATCTGTTATTGGTGCTTCTCACCCTGCGACCTACACTTACTTCGATTTCAAGCCTTTAAAAGGGATGCTTTCTTTCAGCAGCAAATTAGTAGTAACCAATATATTCAACCACATCAATAATAATATCTTTACCGTTATTCTTGGTAAATTCTATTCGGGACAAGAAGTAGGCTATTTTACTCAAGCTAATAAATGGAATTATATGGGACATTCATTAATTTCAGGAACAGTCAACAGTGTGGCCCAACCTGTACTTTCCAGTTTATCGGATGAAAGGGAACGCCAACAACGCGCTTTCCGGAAGATGCTCCGCTTCACTGCCTTTATTTCTTTCCCGGCTATGTTAGGATTATCATTAATCGCACCCGAACTGATTATGCTGACTATTACGGACAAATGGTTGCCCAGTGCCTCCATCCTACAGTTGCTCTGCATCGGTGGCGCATTCATCCCCATAACCAATTTGTATTCCAACCTAGTTATCAGCAAAGGAAAATCGGATATCTACATGTGGAATACCATCAGTTAGGCATTATCCAGTTAACAACCATGCTCCTGCTTTATCCATACGGTGTACATACCATGATTATAGTGTATGTATCCATCAATATCTGCTGGCTGTTTGTATGGCACTATTTTGTATGGCAACAAATACGGCTCAACTTGTTCGCAGCACTGAAAGACATCCTTCCGTTTGCTTCATAGCTACTGCGGTAATGGCAGCTACCTATTATGTCACTATCGGCTTTGCCAATCTGTATTTATTAATGGCAAGCAAGATTATCATAGCCGGCACACTCTACACAGCCATCCTGTGGTTGAGCGGCTCTGTCACTTTTAAAGAGAGTTTACACTATATAATCAAGAAATAATGGCTGCTACACGTCACTCCGGATTAGAATGTTTACGAATTATCAGTATCATACTGATTGTATCCATGCATATTCTAGGGAATACCTTCCACACCAGTAATTTGCTGAACAAAGAATTCATACTATTTGTCAATACATTGGGAAACACAGGAGTAACTTTATTCATTCTGATCTCAGGCTATTTCGGAATCCGTTTCAATACACATAAATTTTTCAAGATGCTGGTTGTCGTATGGTTTTATTCCATCGTTTCTTATCTGATCGAAACAATATGGCTTCACACTCCGCATACCTGGACAGGACTAGCCTCCTCATTGATACCGATACTTAGCAAAAAATACTGGTTTATGACCTGCTATGTAGTGCTTTATTGTTTCTCACCCTATTTAAACCGACTGGTTCAAAACCTCTCACAAAAAAGTTATGAACAACTACTGTTACTATGGGGATTCTTTTTTATATTTGCCCCGACAATCCTGTTTTTTGAAATTCAAAATGACACAGGTAAGGGAATTATCAATGTCACACTAGCTTATCTCATAGGACAATATCTGAAGGTCTATGGTCTTCCGAAAAACATGAAACGACATAGCTGGGATATTTTATCAGGGAGCCTTGCCGGTATTTTTATACTGAATTCCCTGCTTACAGCAATGAGTGGAAATATCATACTGAGATTCGCCCGAGATAATAATCTACTGATTATCATCGCCTCTATCATGTTTTCTACCAGTCACCCGATGGCATTTTTCATCCCGCATCATCAATTACCTAGCAGGATACGTTTTTGCCTTATATATGCTTCAAGGACTTCTTATCCACTGTTTACAACCCTGGTATACCCCTTATGCAAACAGCAATCTACTTGTTCTGTATTTTATGGGAACACTTGTTTCTATCTGTCTGACAACACTTGTTATAGAATGGAGCAGACGGCTGCTATTAGGAAAAATAGAAAACAAATTAGCAGATGCAATGGAAAGAAGAGGAGCAAAAATTAAAATGTTTACAGATAATCATTAAAACAATTATTTATTTCCGCAACTCATAATTTCAAAATCTCCAATGGAGTCCCTCCTATCTGAGCTGCCATATCCGAAAATGAACTCTGAAAAGAACCATATATTTTTTGTGTACGGGCCAATGTGTACATATCCGTGATACCCTCCCTTATTCCCTCCAAAGATCACGGTCTGCCTTTTTTCCGGAACAGAATATCCGGTCACCATAACGCTCTTTCATCTCCCGCTTCACCTCTTCCGAATCTGTAGCCAAATAGATAGCCACCTTATCGTCCTCTTTTATCTCCTCATCCAGTTTCTGATAGAATAACTCGATAGGGCTTTGCCGGATAGAAGCCAGATTATCTGTACGACGGATATGCATACCAATCATGGTATCCGAAAAATTCCGACAACGGTTTTCCACCTCTTCCATAACCTCTTCTACCGGAACAAATAACCGACTGATCCATACATAATCATAAGGTTGAAAAGCGGTATATGATGCCATATAAACACAGCTACCTTCTTTAACCCACCGTTCAAAATCAAAATGCCGATTACATAAAGGAGTAATAGAACGCTCGTACAGGCAAGACTTGAAAAACAGTTTCTGAAACAAAAGCGGGAAATGAAAATTCCTGGAACGAGGTCTGTCCAACAATGCATAATCCAACTGCGAAGCATCCCGCAAACAGGCAATCTTCCTGTCCACAGGTTTGAACAATTGGCTAAACGGTGCATTTAGCGCCCAATCCTGAAACCAAACGATACTTAAATCACTATCACTCTTCGCTGCCAGTGTCACGGCCGAAGCCACCGCACGCATACGGTTAGCCAGTCCTCCTACCGGTACAAATGTAATTTTACCCATTCTCATTAAATTTTAAGGCAAATATAAACAACATCGCTTATAAATGCTAATTAATTACTACTTTTGCATAGTCCCCCGATAAACAAAAGAAATGAGAAAAAATATCGCAATCGTATTAGCAGGAGGTATAGGCAGCCGCTTAGGTCTGTCCACTCCCAAGCAATTTTTTAAAGTAGCGGGCAAAATGGTAGTCGAGCATACAATAGATGCTTTCGAAAGCAATCCGCACATCGATGAAATTGCCATTGTTTCCAATCCTTTTTATATTGCTGACTTTGAGTCCATCATTATCAAGAATGGATGGAAAAAAGTGAAGAAGATTCTGAAAGGCGGTCAGGAAAGATTTCATTCCAGCCTTTCGGCTATCAAAGCTTACGAAGGCAGCGATGTCAACCTGATTTTCCATGATGCTGTACGTCCATTGGTCAGCCAACGTATTCTAAATGATGTCATCAAAGCATTGGAAACATATGCAGCTATTGATGTCGCCATGCCTGCCACTGACACCATTATCGAAGTAGATGGAGATTTCATTCATCAGATTCCCGACCGGTCCAAACTAAAACGGGGGCAGACTCCACAAGCTTTCATTTGGAAACCATCAGCCACGCTTATGAAATCGCCTTGAAAGACGAACATTTCAAAGTTACCGATGACTGTGGGGTTGTTGTAAAATATTTACCCGATGTACCTGTATATGTAGTTACAGGCGAGGAAAGCAACATGAAGCTGACCTATAAAGAAGATACCTACCTATTGGACAAATTCTTCCAGTTACGTAAAAGTGAGCTGAATGAAATTCCATTGAATGAAAGCCAACTGAAAGACAAAGTAGCCGTCATCTTCGGTGGAAGCTATGGAATAGGAGAACATACAGCCCGTATGCTACAGGAGAAACAAGCAAAAGTATTCTGTTTTTCCCGAAGCATGAACGGTGTGGATGTAGGCAAAAAGGAACAAGTGGCCGATGCTCTAAAAAAAGTATTCTTACAAACCCACAGAATAGACTATATCATCAACACGGCTGGCGTCCTCAACAAAGAGCCTTTGATGAGTTCGGACTATCAAACGATATACAATGCGGTGAGCACCAACTATATGGGAACTATCAACGTAGCGATGGAGCGTACGCCTATTTAAAAGAAAGCAAAGGGAAATTAGTTTTCTTCACCTCCAGTTCCTATACTCGCGGCAGAGCTTTCTACAGCATCTATTCCTCTACGAAAGCGGCCATTGTAAACTTTGTACAAGCTATCGCACAAGAATGGGAACCGTTTGGCATTGCTGTTAATTGCATCAACCCCGAACGTACCAAAACTCCCATGCGCGTAAAAAACTTCGGAACAGAACCTGAGAACACCCTATTATCAGCAGAAAAGGTCGCAATTGCCACCATACAGTCATTGGTTTCCGAATTTACAGGACAAGTAATTGATGTAAAAGAAATAAAGTATGAAAATGAATTTCTATCTACTATGTAGCCAATAACCTGCGAGCCTGCCAACTGAAGCAACTCTCCATATTAGAAGAAATGGACCGTATTTGCCAAAAGCACCACCTGACCTACTGGCTGGACGGAGGTACATTATTGGGAGCGTGCGCCACGGAGGATTCATCCTTGGGATGATGATATAGATATAGGAATGCCATTGGCCGATATGCAAAAATTCATAGAAGTAGCTCCTGACGAACTATCCGAAGGGTTATTCCTCCAAACCCCACAAAGTGATCCTTCAAGCAAGGAACCGATTATAAAAGTGAGGGACTTGAACTCTCTGTATGTAGAATTCGGCGATAATTTTAATGCGGATTATCAAAAGGGGCTTTTTGTAGATATATTCCCATTTATTGATTACCCCAGCATACCCAAATCATGGGTAAAGAAGCTAACCAAAGGAATCTCCAAAAGCTATTCCATTCTGCATACGCAACATTATTATTCTCTACGTGCCTTCGCAGAATTCTTTTACTTCGGCACAAAATACTGGCTGTTCAAAGGAATATGGAATCTGCTTGGTCTGCTCTACAAAAAAGATACTTATCTTTCCAATGTTCTGATAAACAATGGATACGGTATCATGCACCGCAAAGACTCTGTATTTCCCATATCAGAAATAATTTTTGAAGGGAAACCATTCAAGGCACCTGCCAACCCAGATGCTTACCTGAAAGATTTATATAAGAATTACATGGACATTCCTCCCAAAGACAAACAGAAAATCCATGCCATTTATATTCACCCCGAATTGATAAAGAAACCATGAAACCGTTCCTTGTAGATGTACCCGTACTCATTTTGTTCTTCAACCGCCCGCAACAACTATCACAAGTGTTTGAACAAGTCAGGAATGCCCGTCCCTCCAAGCTTTTCCTCTATCAGGACGGACCACGTGGCGAACACGACCTGCCCGGTATAAAAGCATGTCGTGAAGTGACAGATCAGATAGACTGGGATTGCAAAGTCCATCGCATGTATCAGGAGAAGAACTATGGTTGCGACCCATCGGAATACATCTCACAAAAATGGGCTTTTTCTATGGTTGACAAATGTATCGTATTGGAAGATGACGATGTGCCTTCCGTTTCTTTTTTCACATTCTGTAAAGAAATGTTAGACAAATACGAGCAAGACACCCGTATCACCATGATTGCAGGTTTCAATAACGAAGAGATTACTCCGGATGTACCATACGATTATTTCTTTGCCTCCACCTTCTCGATTTGGGGATGGCCAGTTGGAAAAGGGTCATCGACCAATGGGACGAGCATTATACTTTTCTAGAGGATAAGTTCAATATGCAACAACTGGAGCAGCTCATTAAAGAACGGAAATTCCGCAAAGACTTTATCTACATGTGCCATCGCCATAAAGAAAACAACAAAGCCTATTATGAAACCATCTTCCACGCTTCCATGCTTTTCAACTCGGGACTGGCTATCGTACCTACCCGCAACATGATTAACAATTTGGGAGTCACAGCAGATTCCACCCATTTTGCCGGTTCTGTTCATACACTGCCCAAAGGATACCGCCGCATCTTCACCATGAAACGGTATGAAGTAGAATTTCCTCTCAAGCATCCCCGTTATGTCATTGAGAATGTAGCTTATAAAAAAGCCGTCTACCGCATCATGGGGTGGGGACATCCCTGGATTAAGATAGGACGTTCTTTCGAAGAATTATTTCTGAACCTGCGATACGGCAATTTTCCATCATTACTAAAGCAATAAAAAACAGAATTAACAAATGGCTGAAAAGAGACCAACACCGGTAAAACCACTCACTATTTATTTTTATCACACCCGGTTAACCCGTGAAAGTTACGAGGAATGGAAAGATTATAAGTTTCCGGGACACATTCTCTACGGACTTCCTTTGCTGGAAAAATATGGCATCCGGTCGGTAATGCATAAATACAAAGCTTTCCCCGGCCGTCTAAGACTGATGCTCTATGCCACTAAAGAGATTCTGTGCTGCAAAGAGCCATACGAAGTACTCTACGGTACATCTTTCCGTGGACTGGAGCTAATTATCCTGCTCAGAGCATTAGGATTCTACCGCAAACCCATCGTCATTTGGCATCACACTGCCTTAAAAACTTCATCCGGAAAATAAGAGAACATATCTCACGTTTCTTTTATAAAGGCATTGACCATATGTTCCTATTCAGTAAAAAATTGATTAAAGACTCATTAGCGACCGGGAAAGCTCCCGAAGAAAAGCTTCAGCTTATCCATTGGGGACCGGATCTCGCTTTCTATGACCATATTCTACAAGTAATGCCAGATCGGAAACCAGAAGGCTTTATCTCCACCGGGAAAGAAAACCGGGATGTAAACACTATGCTGCAAGCTTTCTGCGCCACCGAACAACAACTGGACTTGTACATCGCCCCCACCAATGGAAGTGTAAACTACCAACAGATTATTGAAAGCTTTTGTCTACCCGATTCTGTACAAGTACACTATACGGACGGTGTCATCCCATACTTATTGGCACAGAAAGTGGCACGAAAAAGCTGTGTTGTCATCTGCTGTATGGATTTTCCTTATACCGTAGGCCTTACCACATTGGTAGAAGCCTTTGCATTAGGCATCCCTGTCATTTGCTCACGTATCCTAATTTTGAAATGGATATAGACAAAGAAGAAATAGGAATTACCGTAGCCTATAATGACGTGGAAGCTGGATCAACGCCATTCATCGCATAGCCGACCATCCCGAAGAAGCCCAAAAGATGGGCGCCAACGCCCGAAAGTTGGCAGAAAAACGTTTCAATTTGGAAATCTTTTCCCATGAAATAGCAGAAAGCTACTGGAAATATCTAAGATGTCCTCTAAAAAACGTACATTTGCATAAACTTTTATGCACATGAGAGTACTTATCATCAATACGTCTGAGCGAATAGGTGGAGCCGCCATTGCAGCCAACCGCCTCATGGAGGCTTTAAAAAACAACGGAATAAAGGCAAAAATGCTTGTACGTGACAAGCAGACCGACCAGATAAGTGTCGTTGAACTAAAGAAATCATGGTGGAAAGTATGGCAATTCATCTGGGAACGTGTCGTTATCTGGCAAGCCAACCACTTCAAGAAACATAACTTGTTTGCCGTTGACATAGCCAATACCGGCACCAATATCACAGTATTGCCCGAATTTACCCAGGCCGACGTCATTCATCTGCACTGGATTAACCAAGGTATGTTGTCACTGACAGATATCCGGCGTATCATCCAATCCGGCAAACCCATCGTTTGGACAATGCATGATATGTGGCCTTTTACCGGTATCTGCCATTATGCAGGAGATTGCGATAAATATGCCACACAATGCCACAACTGTCCGCAACTTACAAAGGAAGCAGAAAAGACATAGCCTACCGTACTTTCCAGAAAAAGAAAAAACTGTTTGAAGGAGCACAAATCACCTTTGTAGCTTGTAGCCGCTGGTTAGAATCATTGGCTAAGAAAAGTGATCTGATTAAAGGTCAGACCATTACCAATATTCCCAATGCAATCAACACCAACCTGTTCAAACCTCGTGATAAAAACAGGCCAGAGAAAAATGCCATCTTCCGCAAGACAAGAAGTTATTGCTTTTCGGCTCCGTAAAAATTACAGACAAGAGAAAAGGAATAGACTATCTGGTATCAGCTTGCAAACAAATTGCTTCCTCATATCCTGATTTTAGTAAAGAATTAGGTGTAGTGGTTTTTGGTAACCAAGCCGAACAATACACTTCCCTGTTTCCCTTCCCTATCTATCCGATGAATTATGTCAGCAACGAGAAGGAACTGGTAGATATCTACAATGCAGTCGACTTATACGTCACACCTTCTTTACAAGACAATCTACCAATACCATCGTAGAAGCAATGGCCTGTGGTATTCCGTGTATAGGGTTCAATGTAGGAGGTATTCCACAAATGATTGACCACCTGCACAACGGTTATGTTGCCGAATATCAGTCTTCCAAGGATCTGGCAAACGGCATTCACTGGGCATTGACCGAAGGAGAATATGAAAGTCTGAGTGAGGAAGCCTGCCGTAAGGCAGTATCCAGTTATTCGGAAAGTACCATTGCCAAGAAATATGTTGAAATCTATAACAAGATTACAGGGAATCATGCATAACCATCATCCTCATCCCAAGTTTTCTATTATTACCGTCACCTACAATGCAGCAAAAGTGTTGGAGGATACTATACAAAGTATTGTTACACAAACTTATAAGAATCTGGAGTATATTATTGTGGACGGGGGATCAACAGATGAAACACTGGATATCATTCACAAATACCAGGAACATATCACCACTGTTATCAGTGAGCCCGACCAAGGTTTATACGATGCCATGAACAAAGGAATAAAATTGGCAACCGGAGATTATCTTTGTTTCTTGAATGCCGGTGACGGCCTGCACGAGGATGATACTTTGCTGCAAATGGTACATTCCATCAATGGAACAGCTGCCGGGAGTGCTATATGGAGAAACAGAAATTTGTGGACAGTCAAGGGCATTTTTTATATATGCGCCGCCTGTCCGCACCCGCAACGCTTACCTGGAAAAGCTTCAAGCAAGGAATGCTAGTCTGCCATCAAGCCTTTTTCGCCCGCCGTGATCTGGTGGAACCATATGACCTGAGATATCGGTTCTCGGCAGATTTTGACTGGTGTATCCGTATCATGAAGAAAGCGGATGTACTCCATAATACCCATCTTACTCTTATTGATTACCTGAATGAAGGAATGACCACCCGTAACCATAAAGCCTCCTTGAAAGAACGCTTCCGTATTATGAGCCGTCACTATGGATGGGCAAGCACAGTGACACACCACTTATGGTTCGTTCTGCGCCTGCTCTACAAATAATCCGGAAGTCTGACTAATAACGGGACTCAATCAATTTTCCTACGGGCCTTTCTGACCTGCAAGAACAAGAACAAGACCAACACACAGGCCAATACACCCAATGCCACAAAAGCCACCGTTTCCGTAACATGCAGCGATTTCGGGTCGAACTTAAATTCCACTACATGCTTTCCGGCCGCACATTCATTGCCCGAAGAATATAATCCGCTCTTCCGTGCGGCGCTTCCACACCATCAATATATGCCTGCCAACCGGGATAGTAAATTTCCGAGAAAACCACTGTTCCTCCAGTTTTGGAATTAACCTCATATTTCAAGTCATTAGGTTCGTACGCAGTCAGTTTGATTGTACTCAGTGTATCTGTTTCAGCTGCCGATTTTACCTCCGCACTGAATTTTTTATCTACGACAGCCGTTTTTGCCGGGTCTATCCGATGCAAAGCGTCTATCTCTTCATTGGCATTGTCACATACTGCACCTCGTTTACAAACCAAGCATTGCCCAGCGTATGAGGATTCCGTATTGGGACGGTCTTTCCACCTTGCAGCGGAAAATAAAGTAACGGGTATTCAGCATATTCAACACAGGAAATCCGGACGGAGCCACCTTCTGCATATCACCTCCCGCCTCCGAAACAGCCTTGAACACGCCATTCATCTCGGTACTGATATGCTCCTCTATCATTTCCTGATAGCGGCGCAGTTTGGCGGCATGATATCCACCGATGCTCTTATGCCAATAAGAAGTCGTATTTTCATTAAACGTATTGCCGGCTAGGTTCAGCACCCGGAAATCCAACGTTTTATCGGCCAATATTGCCTTATCCGTTTCGGTCGGTTTAAAGGAATTATCCTGTTGTACCTTTTCCACAAACTGGTCATCATACAAATAACGTTTGTTCACACTCCACATATCTGCCAGACAGAGGACAGCCAATGCCAGAATCGTCACCTTCGCTTTCAGCTTGCCCATGCCATATAACCAAAGAACTGCCGTACCTATCATAATAATAAAGAAGCTGCGCCATGCATCCGAAGTAAAGACACTCCGACGGATTTCTTCTAGATTAGCAAGTAACGGAGCCAGCTGATCTGCCGGAATACCCTGCAATGCCTGCATTTCCATGCTTGAAACATACGACGGGAAAAAGAAACCGGGAGCCAATGCAAACAATAAAGCGATACCACCTGTCAATCCCAGACTGATATAAAACGACCGGGCCCGTTCCTTAACCAACTGAGGACGTGCCATTACCTCCTTTAAAGCAAGGACAGCCAACAGAGGTATGGTAAACTCAGCAATGACCAAAATGGAAGAAACCGCACGGAATTTATCGTACATCGGGATATAATCCAAAAAGAAATCAGTGAATCCCATAAAATTCTTTCCCCATGACAGCAGGACAGACAAAACAGTAGCACTCAAAAGCGCCCATTTCATAGGACCTTTCACTATAAACAGTCCAAGAATAAACAGAAACATTACAAACGCCCCCACGTATACAGGACCGGATGTACCGGGTTGCTCGCCCCAATACTGGCCTATCTGGCTATAGATGCTATTATACATAGGATTCGCCTTTTCCATCGCCTTTTCGTTAGCTGCTAAAGGTACGGAAGCGCCACCTTTCACATTAGGAACAAGCAAAGAGAAAGTCTCACCGATACCGTAACTCCACTGAGTGATATAATCTCGTTCCAGACCACTTTTAGTCTGATTATGACTATCCGGTTTCACCAGCTCACTCTTTCCACGCATCGTTTCCTTACTATACTCATACGTATGATATAAGTTGGATAGATTTATGCAAACTCCCAAAATACCGGCCATCAACAACACCCCAGTTGCTTTCAGAAATTGCGGCATTTCCTTCTTCTGCCAAGCATCCACTCCAAACGCAACCGCCATAAAGAGCATGACAAATAGAAAATAATAACTCATCTGCACATGGTTCGACACTATCTGCAAAGCAACAAAAACCGCTGTCAGCAAACCGCCTGACAAGTATTTTCCTCTATAAGCCAATACCATACCGGCTATAGTGGGTGGAATATAGGCCAAGGTTACAAATTTCCAGATGTGTCCGGCAGCTATAATGATGAAAAAATAAGAAGAAAACGCCCACAACACAGCCCCCAATGAAGCCAGCCAGACCGAGAAATCGAATGCACGCAATAATATATAAAAGCCCAACAGCATGACAAATACATACCACACATAATTCGGGAGATACAAATGATACAACTTCTCCACTCCCTTCAGGGTATCCGTAGAATCATAACTGGGTGCCATCTGATAAGTAGGCATACCACCAAAAATCGAATTAGTCCAGCGCGTACGCTCTCCCGTACGTTCCAGATATTCTTTCGCTTCTTCACCAGCACCAATGCCCGCCACAGAGTCATGTTGTGAAGGATACGCCCTTCTGTCACTGCCGGGAAAAAATAGACGAATGAGATGACAGCAAAGAGGATAATCACTACTATATCAGGTAGTATTCTTTTAAATAAGTTCATAAGTATATCTGTTTATTAACGTTGCAAAGATACGATATACTCTGATAAAATGCGTACATTTGCAGCCATAAATAAAGTTGAATTATGAAAATAGGAATTATAACAGCCATGAGTTCCGAGCAGAAACAAGTAACGCAACTGCTCGAAAACAAGAAAGAATACACCGAAGGTCCTTTCCAATATACTGAAGGCAGCATTAGAAATAATACCATTATCCTGATGAAATGCGGAATAGGTAAAGTGAACGCTGCTGCCGGTACTGTAGAACTGATCCGTACCTTCCAGCCGACTGTGTCATCAGACCGGTGTAGCAGGAGGTATAGACAGCTGCCTGAAAATAATGGATGTTGTGGTGAGCCGACAAATTGTATATCATGATGTATGGTGTGGAGAAGGCAATGTGTATGGACAGATACAAGGACTTCCCGCCCGATTCGAAGGTAATGCTACATTGTTTGATTGCGCCATGTCACTGGATACTCCGACCGCCATTCATGGAGGCCTGATATGCAGTGGAGACAAATTTATCACCGACCGTTCCGAACTTAACGACATTAAAGAAAAGTTCCACGAAGGCTGGCAGTAGATATGGAATCGGGAGCCATCGCCCAAATCTGTTATATATATAAGGTACCGTTCATCAGTTTCCGTATCATCAGCGATACACCGGGAGCCGACAACCATTGGGAACAATACACAAATTTTTGGGAGACTATAGCCGACGTTCCTTCGAGGTCACTCATACCTTCCTTTCCTCATTACCAGCTAATTTATAAAAACGAATAATATGAAAACAATACCCAGTTTTACCATTGATCATATCCGCTTGCTTCGCGGTATCTATGTATCCAGAAAAGACGAAATGGGCAGTGAAACGGTCACCACCTTTGACATCCGCATGAAAGAACCTAACCGGGAACCTGCTTTGGGACAAGGAGCCTTGCATACTATAGAGCATCTAGCTGCCACCTACCTACGTAACCACCCTATATGGTCTGACAAAATTGTCTACTGGGGACCGATGGGATGCCTCACTGGCAACTACCTGTTGATGAAAGGCGATTTAAAATCAGAAGATATTGTAGAACTGATGCAGGAAACGTTCCGCTTTATAGCCAATTTTGAAGGCGAAGTTCCGGGAGCCGCCCCTAAAGATTGCGGTAACTACTTGCTTCATGACCTGCCTATGGCCAAATGGGAGTCGGCCAAATATCTGCATGAAGTATTGGAACACATGACAAAAGATAATCTGTATTATCCTACTAAAGAGTAATTCTCTACAACAGAACAGTAGAAACGTAATAACAGAAAATAGAAAAGCCGCTCTCTGAAAAGAAAGCGGCTTTTCTTTAAGTCCTTTTCAATAAAGATTGAATTACTTACGTAATCCTAATGCTTTAACAATAGCACGATATCTTTCGATATCACGATTCTTCAGGTAGTTCAACAACGCACGGCGTTACCTACCAAAGTTGTCAAAGCTCTTTCAGTGCTATAATCTTTTCTGTTGAGCTTCAGGTGCTCAGTCAGGTGAGAAATACGGTATGAAAACAAAGCTATCTGCGCTTCAGCTGAGCCAGTATCAGTGTTAGACTTTCCGTACTTTTCAAAGATTTCTTGTTTTTTAGCTGCATCTAAATACATAATTCTTAGATTTTTTGATATATAAAATTTTCATTTAGCGGGTGCAAAGATAGACATTATCTTTTATATCACAATGAATTAGAGCGATTTATTTTTTAAATAATCTTCTATCTCTTTTACTGTCGCATCTTTCAGCAACACCTTTTTGTCCTTATCCAACAGATAAAGAGCAGGCATCGCTTTCAAATCATAGCATTCTTCGGTCAGTACCGTCAATTCTTTATCATAGCTGTTGATCCATCCATCAGGAATTTCATTCTGGTGTTTCGTCCATACTTCACGGTCTTCATCGGGATAGAAAGCAAGAATTTTCACTTGTTTCATGATGTGGGGACTGTTCAATACAGCAGAGGTCTTCATTGTCGCCAGTGTTTCGGCACAACCATGACAATCCGGATTATAGAATAACAATAAAGTGTAAGGAGTGCAGATATCACGCATACGTTTCTGCATTCCCGAAGGCAAGGTATAAATAAAATCAGCGGCAATACTGCCCACCTTGTTCATACCAATCAATTTCAAATCATGTTGGGCACGGCTCCGAGCAGCCTCATCGGTCAGCGAAGAAGCAGACAGGAAACGGCAGACAGGCTCATAAAGCTCCTCATTCCGAAGGGGAGAATTCGGATCAAACAAGTATCTGCGGAAAATTTCCACAAAATAACCAAACATTTTTTTCTCCTGCGAAGCCTGCTGCATAATCCGGATTAAACAACTGTCCGACAGGAAGATGGCACACGGTTCAATAAGTCCATGTAATCTACCAAAGCTTGTTCTGTGATATCCGGTACATGAATATAAGCGGTATCCTTAAAATTAAAATGATCCCAGTAATGCTGTACCATAAGTTCAGCCGGTCTTCCGGGGATTGCAACATAATAGGGACCTCCGGCAAAGTGAAAGTCAACGATTTATTATCATCATTCACAGATAGAGATTTTTGTTTTTTGCCATCACAAGCGATAAGCAAAAAACAGCACAAGACTCCGATCCATATATCAGTTTTTCTCATACGCTTTTAATTAGGCATTGCACCTTTTACAAAAGTAGAAGGAATTCTCTGAAAAGCCAAATTACTTCGAAATTACTTTACTCAGCCAGCCACTCATGAAATCCATTGTGAGGGGTATAATGTAATACATATTCCGTTTTGCTGTAGCTGATAATATTTTCGTGCGAAATCCGGCTTACATCCACTTCTGCTTTTGCCAGCCACAAAGTATCCTCCATGACATAACACCCTAAGGACACTCTCAGCATCATCTGGCTCAGGTAGAAAGCAGACTGTTCATAAGCATACCACTTTCCATCCTGTTCCCAATAGATATATATCAAGTCGGAATTGCTCAGCTCCCTTTCTAATATGGTCACTACCTCTCACATAGGAGTTGGCGGTAATCGTTTTTAATCAATATCATCTCAGTGTCTGAACACAGGGCAACAAACCACGGACCGTTCAGCAGTTTGTTCAGGTCTACTTCTACCTTGTCTAACATAACACCGTAGAAAAAACATGCCTCTTTCAGTTTCAAGGCCGCCTCACTAAGTTTGCTTAAGGATTTGGCGGAACGATGGTAAGCATACCAGCGCCCTTCCTCTTCATACAGATAAACTTCCGATTTACTACATGATTCTTTGTCCATTATTTCCAGTAGGTTGTTCATACTATTTAACATCTTTTACACAACGAACTTTTAGATCAGCATCAGTAGCATGGACAGTTACATTGGTTCCTTGGAACCAAAAACCATAAGAAGACCTATAAGCACCATTTGCTTTACTTCCTGAATAGTCCGTGCGGCAGGTAACATAACCACTCAACAGATTGTTTGCGCTCATCAGACCCAGTTCTTTCTGATTAGGCATTCGCCAAATTCCTTTATCAGTTTTTCCGCTATCCTCATAATAGTATTTACAAGGATCATATTCCGGTCTTTTCTTATTCTTAATCGTATAATAATTATTATTCCATCCACCATCCACCATCTTTTGTTTTAGATAGTCTTTAGACACTTGTATCCGTGAAGACAATCCATTGATTTCATCACGCTCCAAATGGATATCTATAGTTTCTGTAGTCCCTTTGGTTGCAGTCAAACCTGTCAATGTAAATATATTGTCACTATACTGATAGAATTTATTCGCTTCGTACAGTCCGTCGTCTGATGCCAACGTACGCACACAGCGAACCAAATTCGCATGTTGCCAACCGGTATTAACCTCTTTATTACTTGTGGACAACCCTTCTTCAGCCCAAAAAATGCTATTGGTACCGGTAGAAGCCGTGAAATAGTGATATTTAGCATTCTCTTTGTCATTATCATTGAGCGTGCTCATTTTAGCCCTAAACAAGCGGGCGTCCGGGTCAACGCTATTCAATGCACCCTCGCCATACCACAATCCGCGATACTGATCAACAGAGGCCATATACCATTTTACCTCATTAGCTTCAATCGTGCCGTTTCCATTCAAATCCCGGTTACGGCTCATACATGCCCGTATCGCCTGTTGGTACATGGGTTGCCTCCCGTCTGCCGGTACAATCATATTAGTGTCCGGATACCATGATTTTTCCTTGTTGCTTTGTACGGCACTGTTACGGGCATTCCAAGCATTAGGATTCTTGTGCTCACCCAAATTATTCTTATTCAAATAATAAGCAGTAGACAATTCTTCCTCGGTTATATTCTCCGTTCCATAAGGATAACCATTGAAACCGAAATGATAGAACGTAGTAATGGAACGCTGAGAAAGACTGTAACGCACTTTTGCATAAAGACTCTTCCTGTCCGTGCTCACCGACAACTGATTGGCAATAAGTATGGTACGAGGCGCACAATTGGAATAGACAGTCCATGATTTCCCTTTATAATAGTTTTCGTCCACGAAACAGGTGTAATAAGCGTATCCATCATTTGAGAATACTTCATCTTGATTGCTATCCGCATTTTCGTATAATGCCTTCAACATAAAGAACACATTAACCCAAGATGCGCCATATTTATTTGCATACTCATTATTGTCACCCGGATATTTGGCAACGGTGGTTAAACTCTGTCCTGAAATTCTGTTTTTAGAAACATTGCGTACAAAACGCAGCCATCCATAATCATCCTCTCCATTAAAAAGGCTCTGCCCGCTTATCGGACGGATTGTTCCTCCATCAAACGTAGCCAATTGTACATCACCTTCGGCATTAAAGATTCCCCCATCGGTAACATACAAATTCTCCGTATAACCGAAAGGTGTTGAGATTCTTACTATATATCCTTTTCCCGCCTCTTTCAGCTCTTTATATTTTCCCGAGAGAATGTCAGCACTCTGGCCTCATAATGAGCGTCCAAATCAAAAGACTCTCCTCCTTCACTGTCAATCACCAATCCTTCCACATAGGGGTTGTCTCCCTCGACTTCCGCTTCCACTTTGATATCCTCGACACCGTTTACTTTCACCTTATATTTATAAGAGTAATTCCGGCGTATATTGAAGTCTTCAAGACTTCCGGTATTACTGAAGTTGCCAAAATGGATAGTATACGAAACCTCCCGATAGTGGTGCCTTTCTTATAATTTCCACGAATCACGATATAGGAAGAATTATCCGGTGCATTATCGAACGATTTCACGTCATCCGTATAGGTATTCGTTTCACGATCCTTCCACATCTTTATCTCACCTCCCCGATAGGAACGGATATTCTCGGGAAGATAAAAAGTTAACGTTTCCCCGGCCATACCAGAATAAGATGACTCGACATCTGCGGTAGTAGCGTCAGCTGTACCATTCACCAACTTTCCACCGACAGCCACATTATGCAATTCATACGTACTGGGAGTGAAAGTTACTCCGTTACCGGCCTCAATGGTAAATGTATTCTTCGCCAATATTCTGTACAGTCTTATAACGTTGCTTTCGCTTATAACACCGGCTCCATTGGTTCCGGCAGTAATTGTAACAGCCTTGCCCCCATTCAGATAACCGGACATCATGAACTGTCCGTCGGTAGGATTAGGGGAAATAATGTGGCTGGCATTACCATACTGGCGTTTAAAGTCTATTGCAAGGAACTCGTCTCTTGTCAATGAGGAACCTGCCACATCCGCTTCATCAATTCCCGTCAATTTATTTTTGTCTGCGTCATCCAAGTAATAAATTGTACTGTTCAAGTTGGCAAGAGCATAGATATACGCTTCACCGGTTATTGCCTTTACAGTAACGGTTTCCGGTCCGGGAGTCGGTATAGGACTCGACTCTGTAGCCACCAGCTTTTTATATCCTGTCAGTTCTCCTGCCGCATTAAACACATAAAAGTGTAAATCATTCAACCTGTTTTCAGCAGTACTGGCGCGCGAAACAATCACTTCCTGATTGGTCTGCAACTGACAATTCAACTGCAAAATCACCTCTTTATTCTCTTCACCGGCAGAGTAAGCTATTTCCTCTTCCGAGCAAGCCCCCACGCCTATCAGTAACGAAAGGCAAAGCGCCATATATTTCAGTTTATTTTTCATATATAGTATCCTCCACAGATTATTTTCTTACATCACCGCCACCGTCACCAAAATCCAATTCGCCATTACCAACCTCTGTCCAATCCATTACTTGATATTGAAGTTCTGCATCTATCTCGATCGTACTCAGTTTAATATTGAACAGGTATGAATGGTTACGGATTACATCAAATATATCTCCATCTCCATTCGTCCGGAATTTAATAGTTCCCACTTTGGTTTTGTTATGATAGGTATAATGAACCGTCAATGAAATTTCATTCCCACCTGTAGTATTCACCTTTTCCGGCAGATAAATTTCATTTTCATATGCTGTCGTCACCTGCAAGCCGTCATAAGTAATAGTCTGATTCTGTGCTCCAGCAGGAATAGAAGGATATATATATTGAACCGTTTCCACCGGATTTGGAGTTTCCGTTGAAACACAATAGCCTTTGTCGTTGGCATTGTTCACTATTATCTTTGTGATAGTGAATCCTTGATATCCATCCTGCATATTCACCCAAATGCCCACCTTTGCTACAGCACGATAAAGGTTGCAAGCCAAGTCCACTCCCGTACCGGGTACAGCTGTCAAATTGCTGCTTCCCCACATCGGGATAGCTCTTTCTGCAAGTTTCCAAGGTATCGTAGATCCACCATAATGATAAACCAATTCTTTATAAACTTTGGCGATATTACTTCCTTTCTTTGTTTCCAGAAAATTACGTATAGCCGCTCCGGTCGTATAAGACGCTATCTTATTGTCTTTCAAGTTAGCCAGAACAACCAGTTTCACTTGTTCGCCACCGACCGTTCTCAACATGGTTCCTTCCAGCTGACGAGTATAATAGTTGTCACCTTCAACAGGATTGCCTAGTTTCAAATCCTGTACTTGATACAAAAAGTTATCATTTGCATCAACGACCAATACATATACATCATCCGCAGTCATGGCACTTTGTTCCACTGTGGTATAATCTAAATCACCTGGTTCGCTTGCGGCCCGTCCGCCGAAATTGGAGAATGCCAGTGTAAGGCGTACCGGTACCTTCCCGCCATCCGTAGCCTTTGCCACCTCCTCGTCCTTTGCACACGACGATAGGTACAAGCCGCAGAGCACCGCCATTAGTATATATGATAACCATCTTTTCATAGATTCTATTTTTTGTTCGTTGTTACATATCCATCTCGTTGAAGCGTACCACCCAGTCATTGATAATGATGCTGGTGTTAATCCACTTCATGTTCTCGTCCAGGAAGAAGTCATGTTGTATTCGTCCTGACGATCCAGATATTCCTGCTGGGTCATGTCGTGACCTTCGGCCTCGGTGAGCAATAGGTATTTTACCAAGGGGATGGAGAGTACGGTCTCGCCCGTATCCTTGTTGGTGATGGACAGGCGCGGATTTTGATCCACCATCAGTCGGCCTACGGTAATCTGGGCAATGGCCACGCTGATATTGCTATCCTCAGTATCGCCCTCGGCACGTGCGCCTTTTGTGTCCATGTCCGTGCTTCCTTGAACGCGGTAATAGGGATAATATGTTAATGTTTCGTCTTTCAACAGCTTGTTGTCATAGTTCATCAGGCCGTTGTCGTCCGTAATCGTGAATTCAAAGTTATCGACATCTACAGTCACTCCGTCCATTTGCTGGAGAATGATGCGGATGCTGTTGGTATTCTTCACCAACGGCACTGTCACCACCTGCGAGGTGGCAGCCCTGGAAAAGGATTGCTTGGTCACTTCGCCGTGCCACAACGAAGAAAGCTTGCTGTTAACGATAGCCGTTCCGTCTTCCGCACGGCTGTACATTCTGTCCATCTTGCATTGCAGCTCGTCCATCGAGGATTCCCCCGCGGTAACCAAAGGTACCGAGAATGAAGCTTCGTTATTCAAGCCCGCCCAAGTGATAAGATGATAGTCACCTGGTTCCAAATCTACTTCATGGTATATCCGTCTTCACCCAAAACGTCACCTTCTTCCATCTTCTGATACACCAATTGCCGTTATCGTCAAAAGCATAAAGCGTAACAGTCCCCACCTCGCGTGAGAAAGCATCGGCATACTTCATGTTATAATCATATTTGAACTTCACTCTGTACTCTACAGAGCAATCCACATCTTCTTCATCGAGTATGCTGCCGCACGACACAATGGCACTTCCCAATGTCATCGCCATCATTAGGCTGAAAGAGAGTTGTTGGGCGAATGTTTTTACTGTTTTCATGCTTTTGTTTTTTTTAATGTTAGAATATTAAAGAGAATAGCAGGGAGAGGAGGAACACTCCTCTCCTGCTTATATAATAGGGTTATTAATTAGAAATTAACAGTGTTAAAGCGTACAATCCAAGGAGCTATTGTAGTTGTCAGTTTCAAGTATGCACTTTCATCGTCTATTGTTCCACCATCTTCCGGTATAATTGTCGAGCTGCCGATTTCCTTGAAGTTCCAATCTTCAATGAATAGATGTTGTTACGCATGATAGCATATTGCATATTGTTTTCGTTTCCTTTGAAATGTTCGATAGGTGCGTAGTAATAACAATATCCATCTGTATAAGTTACCAAATTCTCAGCCTTATAAGCCGGGTAAACAGATTTCAAAGCATCCATTGAACGGAAATACTGATTGGCATATTTATATATGGTACCTACATTAGTACCCTCATTATCCAAGATTTCGCCACGGAATACAATACCTGTTACCACGCCTTTTTGCTGGTGATCCTTTGTTACTGAATTTTCAAGGCAATAAGTCAGGAATGCATCGTTAGATTGTGCAATTTCACCAATTTCAACATCACTTGACTTAGGAAGGTCCTTCAAGAAAGCATTGTTATAAATATCCTGTGAAGTCTGTAATTCACCTACTGTATTGAAGAAATAATCTGTAGCTGTTTTATCTCCATCAGCCACAATCCGTCTGTTAGTGTCACGCTATTCTTGTCCACTGACTTAGGATCTACCAAATAATCACTATTAGTCAATATACCAAATGGAGAGATGGTACTCCAATCACTGGTCTTATGTCTTACCGCATAAACGGTTTTTGACAAGTTCACCATAGCATATTTATCCAAATACACAGTCCATGTCTCCTCTGCTGTTGTAGAAGTTCCTTTTTCATAATGGAAAGCACCCGTTCTATCTGTTGCTACAAATACAGGAGCTTCTATTGAAGTCGTTGTTTCATTCTGTTTAACATTACCTTTATATTTATTATCAAGAGTTGACTCCAACTGATATCTGCCCGTTTCGTTTCCACCATTTAGCAAAACCCAAATTTCTGCATTATCAGCGTCAAGTAAAGCCTTGTTCAATTTAGTGATATAAATGTAGCTGGTTTTATCAGCTGTTGTTGTTTTCAACCATCCGTCAGTGGTTACCGTAGGGATAGTGGTTACTTTAACCTTTACATTATATTTATTGTCATTATTGTTCGGTGTAAATGTTATCTTGGAAACCACACGCTCCACTCTTATGGCTTGAATGATAGGTTGTGTAGGGTCCTGACTTGTGATATTTACCATTGCCGCTTCACTATTAGCCATCATAAAATGATCTCTTGCCGATGCACCTTTCGTAACAACATCAACAGATGCGTCGTTAGAGCTTCCTGCGGTAATAGAATAATTTGTAACATACTCATATACACCAGCAGCTGTTGCACTTGTTTCTTTTGCCTTATTTGCTATATCTGCACAAGGATTCAAAATAACCAATACATTATAACTACCTGTTTGGTTCAATTGGAAGCTAGGTTCGTAAACGCCACTCGTTACAGTTATATTATCAGCATACTCCACTAATCCTGTCGCTGTATTTCCCTGAACCGGCTAATGATAATGACAGCATCTTTAATACTACCTTCCGAGGGTGTTCCATTTTCCACATCATCTCCTGTTTCAGCATCGGCAGCACGTCCTGAACCTGTAGAAGTAGAGATACTTAATGTAAGGTTAGCTTTCACCTTTTCTGGTTGTTCAATATTGTTGTTTTCTACAATATCATCGTTTGTACATGCTACCAAAGCGGCGCAAGCAAACATTCCTAATAATAAACCCTTAATCTTCATAATCTTAAGTTTTTCAGTTTATAAATTCTTTATTTTTGTAATTTCTATTCTTGTTCATTGATATTGCAAAGGTAAAGGCCTTTTAAGGTTAGTCTTAATTGGTGTTTTCGGCAAAATAGATTGGCATCTTTGACAAAATGACTTTTGGAGTCTTTTGAAGGGCATTTTCTTCATCCATGAATGAAACGCCCTATACTTTGCAAGAATCGCCACTTATATTTTTCGTAGCGATAAACAAAAAATACGCCGCCATATATGTTTGTATTTTTCAATTTGTTAAATTGTTCAATATTCATCCTTTTGTCTAACTGAACTTCCTGTTACGCTTCCCCCTTTTGATACTCCTTCTGAAGTTGGTGAAGTGCATTTCATTCAAACTCCTTATTTATCTGGTACTTTCTTTCCGTACCGGATAGTCATGGAATATAGCGGATTCAGAGATTGCGGACAAGTGGGAGAAAATACTAAGAAATTCAGCTTCACGCTACTACACTACGCCAGATTCAATCCGCACCTACAGTAGAGGTTCTTCAAAGAGATTGGTTCAAATCCAGCAATGAGGTGTTTCCTTAAGGAGTCGTTCACAATTATTTCACCTAATATTCCGGTCTGAATTCCACTCATAATGCAGTTCCAAAAAGTAAGTGCAGTTCATGAAGCAAGTAAGTGGCCTTACTTTTTTCTATAATATGGGTAACTGTCCGGATGAAAAAATAATAAAGATATTTGCGAGTATCTACTTATCAGGTTTAATAAATAGCTATAGCCATAAAATTCAAAATCCGGGAATAGACTCTACTACCCCGGATTTTACCTTGCGCTTTTCACAAAGAACAAGTTTCTTCTAACATCTTTTATTGTACTGTTTGTCTATATGTCTTATTTTCCAAAGATTGCATCATCTTTACGTTTATTGACCATTTCTTCCAAATTGGCACCGGCTTCAACAGAACCTTTGGCCTGCGCCTGTTTGAAATAACTTTCGGCAGAGTCGAGATCCCCTTGCAACAGTTTCAGCACGCCTCTGTTGTTCAGCGTCGCACTCGCTTGTGCATCAGCCTTATCCAAATAACGGACTGACTGTTGCAAGTCACCTCGTTGGAGTTCGATAGCGGCAGCGTTTATATTCGCTGTTGGGTCATCAGGGAACATGCGCACTGCCACATCGAACACTTCGTTAAACTCGTTGCTTCCCTTTTCGTATGTCTGAGCAACCAAGAACATTTCCTGCAAGCTCAACTGCTGGGGACGGTTCTTATAATCTGTTTCGCTTCCTCTACATTGAATCCGCGTACTACATAACGCACTGTGTAATCAGAGTGACGCAAAGCCGGATAGCAATCTTGTAATAACGTGGCATATACTTTTCCACCATCCAAGGCTTTAATGCATCCCTCCTTCACATCATAATCGTTTTCATTCTTATCTATTATAGACAAAATTTCATCTTTCAGCGGTAAAGCATTCTTTGTGACATATTCACGCAATCCAGCCCAGTCTTCGGGCACAGAATTCACTTTGAACAGATCTGCTTTAAAACCATACTCGCTCATTACATAGTTCTTTAACGCTTCAGCACGACCTTGCGCCAGACGCGCATTAGCCGCATATCTGCCCTCAGGAGAGGCATAACCCACGATATCTATTTCAGTAATGGTAGTATTGGCATCATTCTTCACCACATCCACTGTACGCTTGATAGCTGCCAGTTCAGAGGGATTACGACGATAATCAGGATAAATCCTGGTCTGGTTTACCGGAAAATCCAAATAAGCACGGCCTTCTTCAGCACGATTCTTCACAGCCTCGACAGCAGGAGAAACAAATGCCACAGCAGGTTTCACCACATAACGCTCCAAATTGGCACGGGTCACAAAGGCGCTGCTTTCTTCTTTTTGGCAATTGGCACAACCACGGACATCAGCCAACAGTTCCAGTTCAGCACCATTCATCCATTTCTCGTATGGAATACGGGCTGAATAATTTACAGTCTGTTCCGTTCCATTCTTACGACGAAGAATGGTATATGCATCCGACGGAATACTGCGTTCACGCTGTTGCACGATGGAACGGATACGCCCATATACCCAAATAGCAGGCAAAATCCTGTTATAACTGTTATCCTGTGTCTTCAAAACCGGAGTCAGAGTTGCCACACAGTTGGAAGAAAGCTCCATTGCAGTCGGCAACGTGATATCCATTCCTATCATCACCTGTCCATTATCACTAATCAGGATTGACTGGTTGCTGACTTGTACCTGACCACCTGATAATGTCTGTGCACCTACCGGAATAGTCGGAATCAATAATATAAGAAGTATATAACATATAAGTTCATAATCCGTAATTTTTAGAATATATAAATAAGATTCAGAGCAGCCTTAGTAGGACCCCAATAATTCTTGTTGGATTTCTCCAACATATCTCCACATTCTTCACACTCATATTTCTTATAACGCACATAAGCATAACCCAAGCCGATGGTGGCGCCCAGATTCCAATGACGTCCCAGCACAAACTGATAACCGTAACTGACACCGCCACCATAAAAATGTCCCTTATAACGGAAGTCTTTCAAATCATCGAAAGGAGAAAACGGCAAATCAATACCGGTAGTATTGTATGCTCCTCCCATTAAATGGAAACCGAAGAAATGACCATTGAACTTATCACAAAGCCAATAGCGCAACTCAGGCTGTACCATCACCAGTTTCAGCATTTTATTATCGCTGTATTTCCAGGGATTATAATAAAACGGAATATCCACTGTAAGCTTCTTACTCAACCCTACTTCCACTCCTAAGTTTGGTATGGCGACAGCATCCATCGCCACATTAGTTTTAACAGCCATCTGTCCATACATAAATAAGGAAGAAGCCAACAGACACACCCATGAAAATAAAAATCTTCGTATTACCATATTCTATTCTTTCTAGCTAAGTTATTGTTTACTTCACAAAGGTAAAGGCTATTTTTTTAACAGGATATTGGCAAATTAATCTTTATTAAGAGGTAGTTTCAGCAAAATGCAAAATGAACAAAAAACAATCCTAGTTCCTATTTTCGTCAAAAATAGAACATACATTCAATGAGAAACATTCCAACTATCAAATGGAACACCAACGGAGTTTTCTCCATTCATAGGTGAAACTCCTTTCATCATGATAGAAACGCCCCTTATATAGCCAAACACCCCCTTCTTTCCAACATAGCAGGCATTTTCATCAAAAAGAGGGTGTTTTCATCAAAAAAGCTTGAAAATAATTTGGATACATAAAAGGAATACCTATTTTTGTATCGGATGATAATGGGTCAATCATTCAAATAATCAAAAAACAATAAAAAATTATAGTTCTATGAAGGCAATGCATTTAATAATTGCCATGCTCGTCATGATGAGTTTGGCATCCTGCTCTGCAGATGGTAATGACCCCGTTGAAAACTCTGTTTCAACGTATCTCCTAGAAAAAACGTATGGAGCCAGAAGCGTTACATACAAAGAAAATAATTCTGACAAGTTAAAATTAAGTGAATTACCGGCTATCAGTCTTTCTGAGGCCGACCATATTCTATCTGTCCTACGAAAACATACTGATGCTCAAGAAGAACTTGATATTCGAACTGCTACCAAAGGAGAACAAACATGGCTGAGAATTGTAATGAAGCAAACAATAGATCATAAATATGCTTTCACTATCCAGCTGAATATGAACTGTTACAGTGACGGAAGCTTGTACTATGGCGGATATCAGGCGGAATGTTCTTCTTCTTTGATAAAATGGTATCTTAAAGGTTTTAGCCTGGCTACCGATAATGCCACAAAAAATTATAAATTCGAATCCCAAAGCTATATTTATATGAAAGTAATAGATAACGGAATCAAATATATGCAGATTCCTGTCACTATAAAAGGCAACTATAATCCCCGAAACCATGATGCTGCATTTTCCTACAATTTATGATATATAATGCAATAATCACTTTATAATATATACCATCATTCCCCCCTTGTTTCTAGCTTAGCCTACATACCTTAAAAAAAGCAAGAGACAAGGGGTGCACTTCATTCAAATACAATCGTCTAATAATCAAGGAAAAACAAAACAGTATGAATGAAATACCTACCATCCTTTATTTCCACCGAACCTGTTGATACTAAAAACAGAATATATTCTTATGATTTTAGTTGGTTATGAAATATAGTTTGCTATATTTGTAGGAATTCCTAAAATAGATTAAGGAATAATATCAGGCAGATTGTACGTGACCAATTTGATTACAGGGGAATAAAAGTGAAACAATTTATTATAATGAAATCTTTAATAATCACCTTATTATGTAGTTTTTGTCTATCAACTACTAATGCCCAAAGTTATTTCCGCCAGTGTGGTATCCAACTACTTACCAAACAAAACGGATTGAGCAACAATACATTGACTGGAATCTATCAGGATAAAGCCGGCTTTTTATGGTTAGGAACCGATGTTGGACTGAGCCGCTATGACGGAATACATTTTCATAATTACAATTTGATTGATAAAGAGCCACGTGCCTTAGCTCATTTATATGAAACATCAAACAATCTGCTATGGTCCCATATCGCCAATTTAAACCAAATAGCATGTTTTGACAAGATGCGTGGAATCTATATGCCACTTATCTCACCTACCCCTGAGGTATTGAAAGATATACAGGATATATGTGTACTGCAAGACAAATTATATGCCTTGACCTCCAATGTCATAGTAGAGTTAAAGATGGAGAAAAATGCAGATGAAATAAGACTGACCGCCCAACCGCTTATAGATATAAAAACAAAAGTCCTAAAACTTTATAATAACGAAGATATTTTATGCGCACTGACAGTAGAGAATCAAATCTTACTTTATAACGTTTCCGATAAAAGTAGCGAGCATATAAATGGAACCGATCTAGGTATTGTGAAAGCCGACAACATTGAAAAATACATATATATAATAATAATGTGTGGATCTGTGACCAAACCGAAGGAATCATCTGTTATAATACAAACACTAAAACATCCCGCACACTGAATGACAACAGCCAGTCATCCTTCATTCAAAAAGATATACGCGATATTATCCAGATAGATAAAACCACATTCATTATAGCCACATGGAGTTCACTGTCAGCCATAAGATTTGAAACGGACAACTACCTCCAGTCGCCATTCCACATTATAGACCTGACCCAACATGATTCTTACTATACCCCTATCCTCAAAAACAGAATTACCGACATCCATTTTGACAAATCCAACAATGTGCTTTGGGTAGGAACTTTCGGCAGAGGATTACTGAAACTGAATCTCAAAGGAAACGATATCAACCGTATCCTGTTGAACGATGAAATAAGATATGTGAATGGTATAGCACAAGATGCCGATGGATACATCTGGCTGGTCACCGAAAAAGATGGCATATATAAAAGTATAGAAAATAAGATCTTCCCCAATCTGCGCTTTTCCTTATGGGAGAAAAGTAACAAGAATAATCATTATTGCCTGCACAAAGATCGAAATGGAGGACTATGGTTCGGCGATAACAAAGAAAACATTCTTTGGGTAAATCCTACTACCGGTGAAACAGTGATTCACCAACTACCCCCCGAAACAGCAGACTCTGCTGTAACTGCTGCTATCTTGAAACTATATCTAAACTCACAAAACCATTTATGGATTGCCACCGAAAAAGGAATAATGGTCTATAACCATCAGACACACGAATGTATAGCAGCACAACCTTATACGAAAGAATTCAAAAAAATAACCGCTATATGCAAGATGGAGATGGAACCATGTGGCTGGGTACTGAAAAAGGGATACACCGTGCCAACTGTAAAGGGAAACAAATAAAATTCACTGGTGGTTATGAAAAGGAAAGAAACCTGACACCCGGAAAAGTATTAGCACTTTATCTGAACAACTATAACCAACTGCTTATCTCGTACACTGATAAAATTATCCAAATAGACGGAAAAGAGAAAACCGTATCCTCTACCATGATCTTGCAAAAGGACTTGCCTAACGGACACATAAGCTGTATGATAGATGATAAGAACGGAAATACCTGGCTAGGAAGCAATGCTGGTTTTATCACACTAAATAACAAGAACAATGCATCATATGCCTATGCATTACCGGAGAGTTATTACGATGTATGTCGGCTGAATGACGGGAAATTACTATGGGCGAACTCTACAGGGTTGCTCTATTTTGAACCGCGCACTTTAAAAGAAAGTTCAAGTAACCGCCAATTCCATATCTCCGATATAGATATTAATTACAATAAAGTAGAAATAGGAGAAAAAATAAACGGACAAGTCATCCTAGACATACCTGCGTACCTGATAGAACATTTATCTTTAGACTACAATAACAACAACTTGATTCTCTATCTAAGTGATTTGAAATACGGAACCTCGCCCAACACAGTGAAATATCGCCTGTTACCCACAGAAGAAAAATGGAATACGAATTATGACGATCATATAAAACTCAGCAATATCACTCCTGGGAAATATGTGCTGGAAATACGCTCGTCTTATCCGTTGGAAGAAAATGAACAAATAACCCGGTTATCCATCAATGTAAATAGATATTGGGCTGCAACCGGATGGGCCATCGCCGCATACATCCTGACTATTATCATTATTTCCTTGTTTACATGGATGTACTTTAACCGGAAATTACAGAAACGGCAAGTTTACAAAGCCAAAGAAGTGAAACTGAAAGAAAAGCTGGAAGAAGAAACAGAAATAAGAAAAGAAGAAGAGAAAAACCACCAATTGCGTGACCAAATCAGATATATGTTGGCACAGGAATTACGCACTCCGTTATCACTCATCACTGCTCCGTTAAAAGAAATGATTACTAATACGACCTTCCCGGAATCATTCCTGCAAAAAGCTAAAATGGCCTATCGGAATTCAATCAGCTGCAAGACATTTGTAACCAGCTATTGAATATTCATCAGCAAGAAGTTACAGTCTTAAATTGAATGTGGCCCCCTATCCCGCCAGCGTGATAGCCGACACTGTAGTTCGTGCCTCTCACGAGCTACTGAACGTCAGTCCCATTAACCTGCATTATGACAAAGACAACAAAATAAATACAGAAATATGGATTGACCGGAAAAAGATAACCTTTATTCTAAGTAATATATTATCCAATGCATATCGGCATATCTCGTATTCCGGTTCCATCCGTTTTACTGTAAACACCAGTATTATCAACGGAAAGGATTTCTGCCTTTTTACTATAGAGGATGACGGGAAAGAAATGATAGAAGAGTCCTCTGTTATCTTCCTTGGATCGGATAATTACAACCCTCCAAGCAACCGGCTACACCCCGAATTAGGCATTGAAATTATGAAAACGACAGTACTCGCCCACCACGGTGATATCCAGATCACTCAAGAAAAAAACAAAGGAACCCGAGTTGTCCTTTATATCCCTCTAGGTAAGCAACATTTGAAAAATGATGAAAACGTATGTTTCATCGAACCCGAAACAATAGCGGAAGATCCAAATAAAGCAATGATTACCGCAGAGGATAAGAGACAACAGGAAATAGCAAACAGCATAACTGCCAAACCTATTGACAACCCCGAAACCAAATACAAACTACTGGTTGTTGAAGACCATGCAGATATCCGCCTCTATCTGAAAGTATTATTCTCTGCTACCTATAATATTATTATGGCGGAAAATGGGGAAGAAGGAGTAAGAATAGCGCGTAAAGAAATACCGGATCTTGTAATAACGGATGTCATGATGCCTATCATGAACGGTTTTGAATGTTGCCGTATCCTAAAAGAAGATCTAAAAACTTGCCATATCCCTATTATTCTACTGACAGCTTTGACAGATGACGAAAATATAGTGAAAGGAATAGAATTAGGAGCTGATGACTATATTCTGAAGCCGTTCAATCCGGAGATTCTCCGCACCAAAGTAAAACGTTTAATAAAAAGCCGGACTGAACTGAAACAGATTTATACCAAACTACTAATGCCTTCCATCACCGTCAACGGCTCGCAAGAAGAAAATACGGAAACAATCATCATAGAAGACCCGTTCATCACACAAATTCTGAATATTGTAAATGAGAACCTGCAAAATCCGGAATTCAATGTGAAAAAACTGGCCGAAATGCTGAATATGAGTCAACCTACCCTTTACAGGAAAGTAAAACAACTCACTAATTTCACTATCATAGAATTAGTAAGAGGAGTCCGGTTAAAACGCTCTGCCGAATTACTGAGAAGCCGCAAATACAATGTTCAGGAGGTGGCCGAAATGGTTGGTTATAATGACATCCCCACTTTCAGAAAGCACTTTGTCGATTTCTATGGCACTACTCCCTCCACATTTAATAGTAAAGAAGATACGGAAGATAAAAAATAATCGTTAACAGCCAAATATTTTTTGAATTAAAAATCGTACCTTTGCAGCCAAATATATAGGTATAGTATGCAAGACATTAGAAACATTGCGATCATCGCCCACGTAGACCACGGAAAAACAACACTGGTGGACAAGATGATGCTGGCGGGACATTTGTTCCGCAACGACCAGACAAATGGTGAACTGGTATTGGATAATAATGACTTGGAACGCGAAAGAGGGATAACTATCCTTTCAAAGAACGTTTCAATTAACTACAAAGGAACAAAAATCAATATTATTGATACTCCGGGACACGCCGACTTCGGTGGCGAAGTAGAACGTGTACTCAATATGGCTGATGGATGTATCTTATTGGTAGATGCATTCGAAGGCCCGATGCCGCAGACACGCTTCGTATTGCAAAAGGCGTTACAGATCGGTTTGAAACCTGTAGTTGTTGTGAACAAGGTGGATAAACCCAACTGCCGTCCGGAAGAAGTATACGAAATGGTATTCGACTTGATGTTCAGCCTGAATGCTACAGAAGATCAGTTGGACTTCCCCGTTATTTATGGTTCTGCCAAAATAATTGGATGAGTACTGACTGGAAGACCCCAACAGAAAATCTGGTTCCGTTGTTGGATGCTATTATTGAGCACATTCCAGCACCGAAACAGCTAGAGGGAACTCCTCAAATGTTAATCACCTCTTTAGACTATTCAGCATATACAGGTCGTATAGCTGTGGGACGTGTACATCGTGGTACCCTGAAAGAAGGTATGAATATTACACTGGCAAAGCGTGATGGCAGTCTGATAAAGTCTAAAATCAAAGAACTACATACTTTTGAAGGCTTAGGACGTAAAAAGACAGATGCCGTTTCATCGGGAGATATCTGTGCTGTAGTAGGTGTAGAAGGCTTCGAAATTGGTGATACCATCTGCGATTTCGAAAATCCGGAACCATTGCCCCCCATCGCCATTGACGAACCGACCATGAGCATGTTATTCACTATCAACGATTCTCCTTTCTTCGGCAAAGAAGGTAAGTTTGTGACTTCACGCCACATCCAAGATCGCTTGACCAAAGAACTAGATAAGAACCTGGCATTGCGTGTACGCAAAAGCGAACTGGAAGACGGTAAATGGATTGTATCAGGACGTGGTGTACTTCATCTTTCTGTACTGATTGAAACCATGCGCCGCGAAGGATACGAATTACAAGTAGGACAGCCTCAGGTTATTTTCAAAGAAATAGACGGAGTAAAATGCGAACCTATCGAAGAATTAACGATCAGTGTGCCCGAAGAATATTCCAGTAAAATGATCGATATGGTAACCCGCCGTAAGGGTGATTTGGTTTCTATGGAAACACAGGGTGACCGCGTAAACATTGAGTTTGATATGCCTTCGCGCGGTATTATCGGTCTTCGCACCAATGTACTGACTGCATCGGCCGGAGAAGCGATCATGGCCCACCGCTTTAAATGTTACCAACCATACAAAGGTGAGATAGAACGTCGCAGCAACGGTTCTATGATGCTATGGAAAGCGGAACAGCTTTTGCATACGCTATTGACAAATTACAGGATCGTGGCAAATTTTTCATTTATCCGCAAGACGAAGTATATGCCGGCCAAGTGGTAGGTGAACATGTTCATGAAAACGACTTGGTGATCAATGTAACTAAATCGAAAAAGCTTACCAATATGCGCGCATCAGGTTCTGATGACAAGGCACGCATCATTCCTCCGGTAGTATTCTCGTTGGAAGAAGCATTAGAATACATTAAGGAAGATGAATATGTAGAAGTTACTCCAAAGAGTATGCGTATGCGTAAAGTGATTCTTGACGAAACAGAACGCAAGAGAGCCAACAAAAGCTAATCAATCTACATTGAATATAAAAAATCCCGAAGGCCATATTACCTTCGGGATTTTTATCTCTAATCTACAAACTTCACTTTACTAACCTCTCTAGGTTTAGCAGCCGGCATTTCATCGGGATAACCGAAAGCAATCGCATAAAGCAACTCATACCCTTCACTGAATCCCAACTTTTTCATATATTCCGCAGCTGCAGGTGATTTCATGAAACGCACAGGTCCTCCCAAACAACAGGAACCTATTCCCATTGACCAGGCAGACAAAATCATATTCTCACCCAACAAACCACAATCGATCTGTGACATATCATATGCAGGATCGTTAGCAATAAACACTACTGTAGGAGCATTATTGAACATATTCTTAAATCCCGGACGTTCTGCCGCTTTGGGATTTTCTTTTTTGAATATTTCAGTCAAACCATTGATAAATTCCGGATTATCTACTACACGAACCTCCCATGACTGTTTATTCATTCCATTAGGTGCATTGATTCCACATTCTACTATAGTCTGCATCTTTTCACGCTCCACAGCCTCGGGCTTATACTTCCGTATACTACGGCGACTCATAATAGTTTCTACCACAGGGTTTACCTGGCTCACGGAAACACTATCCGCAACAACTTCCTTCTGTCGGGAGCCTTGCGATGTACAGCTGCATAATACGAACATGCCTGCACCAACTAACATTAATCTAAATAATTTCATTTGCTATCATATTTGGTTTGCAACAAATCTAGGCATTTTCAAGCATAAAAAAAAAAAGTGGTTCCTTTATAAGGAACCACTTTTTATATGTTAAATCTGTAAAATTCAAATTACAACTTCGGACCAGCAGCAACCAATTTCTTACCTGCTTCGTTACCAGTAAACTTAGCAAAGTTCTTAATGAAGCGACCAGCCAAATCTTTAGCTTTTCATCCCACTGAGCAGCGTCAGCATAAGTATCACGAGGATCAAGGATCTTCGGATCAACACCCGGCAATTCTGTAGGAACAACGAAATCGAAGTAAGGAATAACCTTAGTAGGAGCCTTATCAATAGAACCATCCAGAATAGCATCAATGATACCACGAGTATCACGGATAGAGATACGTTTACCAGTACCGTTCCAACCAGTGTTAACCAAGTATGCTTTAGCACCAGTCTTTTCCATCTTCTTAACCAATTCTTCAGCATACTTAGTAGGATGCAATGACAAGAAAGCAGCACCGAAGCAAGCAGAGAATGTCGGAGTCGGTTCAGTGATACCACGTTCTGTACCAGCCAATTTAGCTGTAAATCCAGACAAGAAGTAATACTGAGCCTGTTCAGGATTCAAGATAGATACCGGAGGCAATACACCGAATGCATCAGCTGACAAGAAAATAACTTGTTGAGCGTGAGGACCTTTAGAGATAGGTTTAACAATGTTTTCGATATGATAGATAGGATAAGAAACACGAGTATTTTCTGTTACGCTCTTATCAGCGAAATCAATCTTACCGTTAGCATCAACTGTTACGTTTTCAAGCAAAGCGTCACGTTTGATAGCAGCGTAGATATCGGGTTCGCTTTCCTTATCCAAGTTGATAACTTTAGCATAGCAACCACCTTCGTAGTTGAATACACCTTCGTCATCCCATCCGTGTTCATCGTCACCGATCAACTTACGTTTCGGATCAGTAGACAAAGTAGTCTTACCTGTACCAGACAAACCGAAGAAAATAGCTGAGCTAGTTCCTTCCATATTTGTATTAGCAGAGCAGTGCATAGAAGCGATACCACGAAGCGGGTTCATGTAGTTCATGATAGAGAACATACCTTTCTTCATTTCACCACCGTACCAAGTATTCAGGATAACTTGTTCTTTAGTCTTCAAGTTGAAAACAGTAGCTGTTTCAGAGTTCAAGCCCAGTTCTTTATAGTTGTCAACTTTTGCTTTAGAAGCGTTGAAACATACAAAATCAGGTTCTCCATAAGCTTCCAGTTCTTCAGCAGTAGGACGGATGAACATGTTAGTTACGAAGTGAGCCTGCCAAGCTACTTCCATAATGAAACGTACTTTCATACGAGTTGCAGCGTTAGCACCGCAGAAAGTATCAACAACGAACAAACGCTTGCCGCTCAATTGTTTTACAGCTTTAGCTTTCAAATCAGCCCAAGCTTCTTCTGTACAAGGTTTGTTATCATTTTTATATTCGTCAGAAGTCCACCATACTGAATTTTCAGAAGCTTCATTCTTAACGAAGAATTTATCTTTAGGAGAACGACCTGTGTAAACACCAGTCATTACGTTTACAGCACCCAGTTCAGTAACCTGTCCTTTTTCGAAACCTTCCAATCCCGGTTTAGTTTCTTCAGCGAAAAGCACATCATAAGAAGGATTGTGGAGAACTTCCTTCACGTCGGTAATACCGTACTTGCTTAAATCTAAATTTGCCATTTTTTAATGATTTAATTTGGTTATTGTATAATGTTATTTTTACTCTTTATTTTCTGAGAGAAGATGTTTTTCAACACCCCCTTGTCTAAGGCGCTACAAAATTAGTGCTTTATTTTAAAAAAAAGAAGTTATTAGAGAAAAATTTCCGTAATAATCAAATATTTATATTTGTGTAACAAAAATGCAATTCGTACTTTACAAATCTAGAAATTATTTGTTTCTTTGCAGGTCAAAGTCAACAATATAACAAAAGCATAGATATGAAAATCATCAATCTCAGTGAAGGCAATTCTCTCCTAAACCAATATGTAGCGGAATTGCGCGATATACATGTTCAAAATGACCGTATGCGTTTCCGCAGAAATATTGAAAGAATAGGAGAAATCATGGCATACGAGATGAGTAAAGCACTAACCTATTCCGTAAAGCAAGTACAGACACCCTTGGGAACTGCCACGGCCAGCACACACGATGACAAAATAGTGATTGCAACGGTATTCCGTGCCGGACTGCCGTTGCACACCGGTTTTCTGAACATGTTCGACCATGCCGACAACGCTTTCGTTTCCGCATTCCGTTTTTACAAGGATGACGAGCACCATATTGTAGATGTGCACATTGAATACATCGCCGCCCCTTCATTGAATGACAGGACCTTGCTTCTCGTTGACCCCATGCTTGCCACCGGTGAAAGCATGGAACTTGCCTGGAAGCTTTCCTTACCAAAGGCAAACCCGCTAAATTGCAAATGGCCTGTGTCATTGCCAGCCAACAAGGGGTAAAGCATATGGCAGAACTTTTTCCCGGCGATGATGTCACATTATGGTGTGCCGCCATAGACCCTGTCTTGGACGAGCACAAATACATTGTTCCGGGATTGGGGGATGCCGGTGATTTAGCATTCGGCGAGAAACTTTAGGGCTCAAACTATAAAGACAGTTTCACGTGTGTTCGCTTGCACACACTAAAATTCTAAATTAAATGGTTAGTAACCGGCAATTATTCACAGCCTATTACTAACCATTTAATTTTTAAAACAGTTCTGTAGATCTGGTCCCTACAGGAAGATGAAAAATCTTATTTCACTTCCCAAATATCATTTGTCATCAGTAATTCCTGGAAATTGTGATATTTTTTCTTTGCGGCCACTTCTTCAATCTGTGCATTAACAGCGTCATCATAAGTAGGCGCCTCCACATCACGGATCACCCCTAATGCAACCGGAAAATCCGGTCCTTCCATCAATGCCAGTTTCAACTGCAAAGTATTATCCATACAATGAGCATCGTGCACTAAAATATCTTTTTCCGTCACACCATTCTCACCAAGCTTTACCACTTTCAGTCCGAAACCTTCCTGCATCAGCCCGTATTCTTTGTCTACACCAAACAACATCGGTTTACCGTGTTCTAAATAAATGGCATTCTTTGAACGACCTTCTTTCGTATATACTGATTCGTGTGTTCCATCATTAAAAATGACGCAGTTCTGAAGAATTTCACATACAGCCGCACCTTTATGATTGGCAGCAGCTTTCAGAATCTCCACTGTACCAGGACCATCCGTAGCTACCGCACGGGCAAAGAAACGTCCACGCGCACCAAAACATAATTCAGCCGGATGAAACGGATCTTCCACAGTGCCGTAAGGAGATGATTTGCTAACAAATCCACGGGGAGAAGTCGGAGAATACTGTCCTTTGGTCAAACCATATATACGGTTGTTCAACAAAATCATATTCAAGTCGATATTACGACGAACGGCATGTATAAAGTGATTTCCACCAATAGCCAGCCCATCACCATCCCCTGAAATCTGCCAAACAGTAATCTTTGGATTAGCCACCTTGCAGCCTGTAGAAATAGCTGCCGCACGACCGTGCACAGTCTGCATGGCATATGTATTCATGTAATAAGGCAGGCGGCTGGAACATCCGATACCCGAAATAACGGCAGTATCATGAGGAGCCACTCCCAATTCAGCCATCGCTTTGTGCAGCGAAGCCAAGAAAAAATGGTCACCACAACCCGGACACCAACGAGGTTGTCCCTTTTTGAAATCTTTTGCTGTATATTCGTTCATAGTCTTTACTTTCTTTACGGTTATTATTTATTTAAAATCTCAGTGAAAGCATCAACTAACTCGCTGACTACGAACGGCTGGCCTTTTACCTCATTAACTGATAAGGAACAAATCCGTCCACTTTCATACGGAGATATCCGGCAAACTGACCAAGATTCTGCTCAGCCACGACTACCTTCTTATATTTCTTCAGCACTTCTGCCGTATTTTGAGGCAGCGGGTTCAAATGAACAAAATGTGCCAAAGCAACCTTCTTGCCTGCATGGTTCATTTCCTCCATTGCTGAATACAAATGACCGTAAGTTCCACCGAAACCCACTATCAACAAATCTGCATCCTCTACGCAGCCTTGCACCTTAACATTAGGCACTGGAATTTTAGCAATCTTCTCGGCACGCAAACGGCACATCAAATTATGGTTTTCAGGCTCGGTAGAAATAGCACCTGTATCACTGTCTTTTTCCAAGCCTCCCAAAATATGCATATAACCTTCCTGTCCCGGCAATGCCCAATAACGGACACCTGTTTCAGTATTACGCTTGTAAGGAGTATAATTATCCTTCATTTCCGGAGTAACATAGGGTGGGTTAATAGCCGGATAGTTTGCCAGATCAGGCAATTTCCATGCGCCGGAACCATTTGCTACAAAACCATCAGTCAGCAACACCACCGGAGTCATGTGTTCCAAGGCAATCTTACAAGCATCATAAGCAGCATCAAACAATGAGTTGGAGAAGCTGCGGCAATGACCGGCATAGGAGATTCACCGTTACGGCCAAACAAAGCCTGCAATAAATCTGTTTGCTCAGACTTAGTAGGCAAACCAGTAGAAGGACCGCCACGCTGTACATTAATAACCACCAATGGTAATTCTGTAATAACAGCCAGATTCATAGCCTCTGATTTCAGACAAACACCCGGCCCCGAAGTAGAAGTAGCCGCCAACGCACCTGCAAACGAGGCACCGATAGCCGTAGCGCAACCTGAAATTTCATCTTCACATTGAACAGTAGTCACTCCCAATGATTTATGTTTAGAAAGCTCATGTAAAATATCTGTTGCCGGAGTAATGGGATAAGATCCCAAGAACAAACGCAGGCCTGCTTTCTCGGCAGCAGCGATCAAGCCATAAGCCGTAGCCTTGTTTCCGCTGATATCCATATACTTTCCGGGGACTTTAGACTTAGTTTCCACCTTATAAGTATGATCCACAGACGCATGGGTATTGTGGCCATAATCATATCCGGCGTGTATCACTTTAATATTCGCTTCAGCTATTTGCGGCTTCTTTGCAAATTTCTCGCGCAAAAATTTTCAGCAACCGCCAGGTCACGATTAAACAACCAGCAAACCAATCCCAAAGCAAACATATTACGACATTTCAACATTGACTTGTTGTCCATGCCTGTATCTGCCAGACAGTCTTTCACCATCTGTGAAATAGGAGCAGCAATTACATCCTGCTTAATACCCATTTCTTCAATCGGATTGTCTGTTTTGAAAGCCGCCTTGTCCAGATCTGATTTCTGAAAACAATCTGTATCAATAATGATACAAGCTGTGGACTTCGCAAATTTGTATTGTGTTTTCAATGCAGCGGCATTCATTGCGACCAATACGTCGCATTTGTCACCAGGAGTAAAAACTTTACCCGCACCAATATGCACCTGGAAACCTGACACACCGGTCAACGAACCTTGCGGGGCACGTATATCCGCCGGGTAATCGGGGAATGTACTGATATCATTTCCCACTGTAGCCGAAATATTAGAAAAGATATTTCCGGCCAGCTGCATACCATCGCCTGAGTCGCCTGAGAAACGGACCACCACTTGGTCCAACTCCTTGACTATCATTTCATCTGCCATAACTTATTATTTAGGGTTACAAAATTTCACTGTTTGCAAAGTTCGGAAAGTTCTGTCAAAGGACAAAATATTCCGCTGTCAAACTACGTTTGAATATCAAAATGTACAAAATTAAAGGTTTATTTATTTCCAAGCTAAGAAAAAGTAGAGATAATTACCTGTTTAAAAGCATAAATTTCTATCATTATGACAGCAGCAAAAACGATTCATTTTTACAATTTATTATTTTTATCCATGTTTTATAAACAACATGAAAGTTCATAGCAGAATAATAACATTATTAGATTATAAAAAACAGACAAAAAACAACAAAACAACAAAGAAAGGATTATTTTCTTCCCACTTAAGACATTTTTCGATCTTTCATATTGCCATTTTAACAAAAAGGAGTACCTTTGTAGCCATAAAAGGGCCTTGTAGTTCAACGGATAGAATAGAAGTTTCCTAAACTTAGATAGGGGTTCGATTCCCCTCGGGGCTACTACAGAAGAATCTATGAGAGTGGTGTTGTTTTGCTTTCATATTGTATCAAGTTTTAAGTGTAACAATAGCTTCTTTTAAGATGAACGTCTTATAGCTTCTATTTGTTTTAATAATCAATAGAAAAAGCCTCTACCGAATGTTCGGAAGAGGCTTTTCTATTTGTGGAGTTTATTATTCTTCCGTAGCTGGTACTACGACTTTCTTGTTCTTCATCATGTTGTATGCAATCGGAGATGCAATAAACAGTGAAGATAATGTACCGATAACAACACCCAGGATCATTGCGAATGCAAAGCTGCGGATTGAATCACCACCGAGGATGAAGATACACAGCAATACGATCAATGTACTTAATGATGTATTGATGGTACGAGCCAGCGTTGTGTTCAGAGAGTCGTTGAACAATACTCGTTTGTCACGTTTCGGATATAAACCGAAGAACTCACGTACACGGTCGAAGATTACCACCTTATCATTGATAGAGTAACCGATAGCTGTCAAGATAGCACCAATAAATGTCTGGTCGATTTCCAGAGAGAACGGCAAAATGCCCCAGAATAAGGAGTAAGCACCGATAATCATAATGGTGTCGCAACTCAAAGCTACGATAGAACCGATACTGTAAGCAATGTTGCGGAAACGGAGCAAGATATACAAACCGATAGCAAGCAGTGCCAATACTACAGAGTAGATAGCACCTGTCTTGATGTCGTCTGCGATACTCGGACCCACTTTCTGGGAGCTGACGATACTACCGCCTGTGTGATTGTCACGGTCGATGAAAGTTTCCAATGTGATATTCTGAGTCAATACCGGCTTCAAGGTTTCATATAGATATGATTCGATTTCAGAATCTACGTTGTTGCCTTCATCTTCGATACGGTAGTTTGTACTGATACGTACGGTCTTTTTGTCTGTACCGATAGCAATAACGCTTACGTTGGCGTCGCCAAATTTGCTAGAGATCAATTCACGAACTTGTTCCGGTTCTACAGGATTCTCAAATTGTACCTTAAAGTTACGTCCACCAGTGAAGTCGATACTCTGACTCAAACCACGGATGGCAAATGAACCGATACAAACAACGATGATTGCACTGACGATAATAAGGGACTTTTTGTTTGTACCCATAAAATCGAAATGGGTATTGGTCATCAGATTCTTTGAAATCTTGGTTGTGAATGTCAAGTTCAACCACTTGTCTTTGTTCATGAAGTGTTCATAAACAATACGAGTAATGAACACTGCGGTAAAGAAGGATACCAAGATACCGATAATCAATGTCGTAGCAAAACCACGAATCGGACCGGTACCAAAGTTAAACAGGATGATACCTGTGATGATAGATGTTAAGTTAGAGTCGAAGATAGCCGAGAATGCATTTGAATAACCGTCGGCAAGTGCTTTCTTCACACCCTTACCTGCACGAAGCTCTTCTTTTGTACGTTCATAGATAAGTACGTTCGCATCCACAGCCATACCAAGTGACAATACCATACCGGCTATACCGGACATTGTCAGTGCAGCCTGGAAGGATGAAAGAATACCTAGCGTGAAGAAGAAGTTGAGGATTAACGCGCAGTTAGCAACCATACCTGGGATGAAACCGTACATAGAGCACATGTAAATCATCAACAGAATCAGGGCTACAACGAATGAGAAAATACCCGCATTGATTGATTCTTGGCCTAGTGACGGACCAACGATATCTTCCTGTACGATGTGAGCCGGAGCCGGCATCTTACCTGATTTCAATACGTTTGCTAAGTCTTTTGCTTGTTCAGGAGTGAAATGACCTGTAATCTGTGAACGTCCACCTGTAATTTCAGAGTTTACGTTTGGTGCAGAATATACATAGTTATCAAGAACGATAGCAATGGAACGACCGATATTTTGTTTAGTCAACTGTGCCCAGCGGCGTGCACCGTCAGAGTTCATCGTCATGCTGACAGCCGGTTTGCTGTATTGGTCGAATTCATCTTTCGCATCTGTTACTACGTCACCTTCCAACGGAGCTTTGCCGTTACGTTCGGTAGACTTGATAGCGTATAATTCGAAAGTCTGTCCTTTCTTGTCAAATTCAGAAGGAGAAACACCCCATTTCAGACGAAGGTCTTTTGGAAGATCAGCTTTGATTTCCGGCATAGCCAGATATTTGTTGATGTCAGCAGTATCTTTGTAGTTGGCATAACCAATAACGGGACCTTGTCCGCTAGAATTCAACTGAAGTATGGACAGCAAAGGATATTGCTTTTTGATTTCTTCCATATTTGCGGCAGACTTATCTTCAGCAGTTACGTCACCTTTCAGGGCAGCTGCAAGGCTGTCGGCAGCACTTACAGTTTTTTTCTCAACCGGAGTGGCTTCGGTAAGGACTGCTTCAATAGTATCTGTATCAGCTGTTGTTCCTTCAGCTAAAATAACACGCAATTTGGCGTCTGCAGATTGCATGGCAGGGAGAACTTCTCTAGCTGTATAAGTTTCCCAGAACTCCAGATTGGCAGAACCTTGGAGAAGTTTTCTCACACGTTCCGGCTCTTTGATACCCGGAAGTTCCACCATGATACGTCCCATTTTGTCTTCCAGGCTCTGGATGTTCGGCTGAACAACACCGAAACGGTCGATACGGGTACGAAGAACGTTGAATGAGTTTTCAACAGCAGCCTTTACTTCTGCTCTCAGCACTTTTTCAACTTCTGCATCTGATGATTTCTGGTTAACTTTATCTTTCAACTGTTGTGTTGCGAAAAGTTCGGAAAGTTTTGCGTCCGGAGCAATTTTGTGGTATTCTCTGATGAACAGGGTGATAACATCATCCTGACTGTTGACAGCCTGTTTTGCAGCTGTCGCCAATGCGTTGTTGAAAGCTTCGTCAGGCTTGTTGTCTGCCAATGCTTTGATAACATCAGGTACGGAAACTTCGAGGATAACGTTCATACCACCCTTCAGGTCCAAACCTAAACTAATCTCCATCTCACGACATTGTTTCAGTGTCCAGTTCCACAGCATTACTTTCTCGTTAGAGAGAGAGTCGAGGTAGTCTTGTTCCACTTTCGGGTCGCCGTTCGCAATTTCTTTCGCCTTGTTGGTATAATGGCGTGTTACGAAGGAGAAGGAGAGGTAGAACACGCATACCAGCGTGAGTAATACCGCAAAAACCTTTACAAATCCTTTGTTTTGCATTTTACTTTTAATTTATGATGATACTTTTTTTAATTTAATTTTCAGTTAAATTCTGTCGTACACAAGTTCTTTTTGCCGTATACAAGGCTGCAAATATAGTTTTTTTTTCACATTCATGTGTAATAAGCCCTCAAATATTTGATGTTTAAGGGCTTTTTTAC
>ENA-OQJH01000096-OQJH01000096.1-human-gut-metagenome-genome-assembly--contig:-NODE-96-length-49429-cov-12.042108_pt1 | contig 49429 bp, 63 predicted proteins | sample MGYA00242597_ERZ504763 | MGnify/ENA primary metagenome ERZ504763 (study PRJEB26092, sample SAMD00036359) | human gut metagenome | host: Homo sapiens | study: EMG produced TPA metagenomics assembly of... | reverse complement strand
CAGCGGCTTTTATGATTTAGCCACAGCCTATCAGTCAGTGCACGTCAACTATTGAAAGCGCCGTATACCGAACGGTACGTACGGTGCTGTGAGAGGACAGCGGTTAGCCACCGCCTCCTACTCGATTGAAATTTACTTAAAGTGTAATTACTGTATACTTTTCAGCAACAAAAACTTTATGTGAAAAAGCATGATTTAGTTCTTCTTGAAACCGGCTCTCTTACGAAGAGTAGGGTCAAGAATTTTCTTTCTGATTCGAAGGCTCTCAGGTGTTACCTCAAGAAGCTCATCTGTATCAATAAAGTCGATAGCCTGCTCAAGGCTTAATACTTTAGGTGGTACAAGTGTGAGTGCCTCATCTGCTGATGAAGAACGTGTATTTGTAAGATGCTTCTTCTTACATACGTTGAGCTCGATGTCCTCGGCCTTTGAACACTGTCCGATAACCATTCCTGAGTAAACCTTGGCACCCGGTCCGATAAAGAGTGTTCCTCTCTCCTGTGCAGAGAAGAGTCCGTATGTTACAGCCTCACCTGACTCAAAGGCAATGAGTGAACCTGTTGCACGGTATGCAATCTCACCCTTGTATGGCTCGTAGCCGTCAAACATGGTGTTTAAGATTCCGTTACCCTTTGTATCGGTCATAAACTCGCCACGGTATCCGATAAGTCCACGTGCAGGGATATGGAATTCAAGTCTGGTGTAGCCACCTGCGATAGAGCCCATATTTCTAAGCTCGCCCTTGCGCTGCTGAAGCTTTGAGATGACAGCTCCTGTAAACTCGTCAGGTACATCGATGTAAGCAAGCTCCATTGGCTCAAGCTTCTTGCCGTTTTCGTCATACTTGTAGAGCACCTCTGCCTTACTTACAGCGAACTCATAACCCTCACGGCGCATGTTCTCAATAAGTACTGAAAGGTGAAGCTCTCCACGTCCGGAAACCTTGAAGGAATCAGGTGAGTCAGTATCCTCGACACGCAGTGAAACATCTGTGTTGAGCTCGCGAAAGAGTCTGTCACGGATGTGACGGCTTGTGACAAATTTACCTTCCTGTCCTGCAAGAGGGCTATTGTTTACGATGAAGTTCATAGAGATTGTAGGCTCTGAAATCTTCTGGAAAGGAATAGCCTCCGGTGCTTCCGGTGAGCAGATTGTATCTCCGATGTGGATATCTGCGATACCTGAGATTGCTACAATCGAACCGATGTTAGCCTCGGCTACATCTACTTTGTTGAGTCCGTCAAATTCGTAAAGCTTGCTGATACGGACCTTCTCAAGCTTGTCAGGGTCGTGGTGGTTTACAACGACAGCCTCCTGATTTACCTTGATTTTACCGTTATCCACTTTACCGATTCCGATACGTCCTACATACTCGTTGTAGTCGATTGTACTGATAAGAATCTGTGTGTTGGCATCAGGATCACCTGTTGGGGCAGGGATGTAGTTTACGATTGTTTCGAAGAGAGGAGTCATATCCTTTCTCTCATCATTTAAGTCCTTCATGGCATAGCCGTCTCTGGCTGATGCGAAAACGAATGGACAGTCAAGCTGCTCTTCAGAAGCATCGAGATCCATGAAGAGCTCTAATACCTCATCGATGACCTCATTAGGACGTGCCTCCGGACGGTCAATCTTGTTGACGCAGACAATGATAGGCAGCTTGAGTGCAAGAGCCTTCATAACTACGAACTTGGTCTGTGGCATAACACCCTCGAAGGCATCAACCACGAGGATAACTCCGTTTACCATCTTAAGAACACGCTCTACCTCACCGCCGAAGTCAGCATGACCCGGAGTGTCGATGATGTTGATTTTGATGTCCTTATACTGAATAGCTGTGTTTTTGGAGAGGATTGTGATACCTCTTTCACGCTCGATGTCGTTTGAATCCATTACTCGATCCTGAACTTCCTGATTGTCACGGAACACACCGCTTTGCTTAAGAAGCTCATCTACAAGTGTTGTTTTACCATGATCAACGTGGGCAATAATTGCTATATTACGAATATCGTCTCTTGTTGTTTTCATATTTTCCTTCTTTCTTTAATAAATAAAGCTAAGTTTGCAACTAACTTATTCTATCATAATTTTTCCAATGTGCAAGTTTTCATTGAAAGTTTTTAAAAAATTAAGTGAAATGTTATTGGATTTGTCGACATTATTTGAGAAAATATACTTTATGGAAATGTTAAAAATAGCTGGAAAAACATTTTACAAAAGGAAGGGAGACAAAAATTCATGGCAGATAAAATGTTTGAAAACAACCAGGTATCAATAATCGGAGAAATCGTTTCAGATTTTCAGTTTAGTCACGAGGTGTATGGTGAGGGCTTCTATATGATGGAGGTTTCGGTCAGAAGGCTTTCAGATTGCATGGACTATATTCCGGTGATGGTGTCAGAGAGGCTTATCAATGTGGAGGGTGACTACATAGGCAAAAGCGTATATATAGGAGGGCAGTTCCGCTCATTCAACAGGCATGAGGAGAAGAAGAACAGGCTGGTGCTGTCTGTTTTTGCAAGAGAGCTTGAGGTATTGGACAGTGATTATGATGAGGATGCAGCCAATCAGATTTTCCTTGACGGCTATATCTGCAAGGAGGCTATATACAGGAAAACACCGCTTGGACGAGAAATTGCAGACCTGCTTGTGGCAGTGAACCGCTCATATGGCAAGTCAGACTATATTCCATGTATCTGTTGGGGAAGAAATGCCAGATTTGCGTCGACCTTTGAGGTGGGTACACATGTGCAGATATGGGCAGAATCCAGAGCAGAGACTATGTGAAAAAGCTCAGTGAGACACAGGTGGAGCAGCGCACGGCGTATGAGGTTTCCGTGAGCAAGATTGAGGCATAGTATTTTAAATGGACAGTAACTACGGATTTGTGATTTTCCAGAAAATTTGCAATAATAGTCAGATTGTGGTATTTTACTAGATATTATTGGTTAATGCTTGTAATTGTTGACGTTTACATCAGGTGTAAACTGTAATGATTATATATCAGGCAGAAAAGCTATGTGTATGGAGGCATGATTATTATGGAAAACGGTGCAGTACAGATTTATTATGGCGAGGGACATGGCAAGACAAATGTCGCTATAGGAAGTGCAATATGTGCTGCCTGTGAGGGTAAACAGGCTGTCGTTATTCAGTTCCTAAAGGGTAAAAAGGAGCCGGAGTTTTTGAAAAAGCTTGAGCCGGAGGTGAAATTCTTTAATTTTTCAAGAGCCGGAATACTTTTTGAGCAGCTTGATGAGGAGAGTAAGCAGGAAGAAATCATGAATATCAAGAATGGCTTCAATTATGCAAAGAAGGTTATATCAACAGGTGCTGACATGGTTGTTGTGCTTGATGAGATGCTGGGGCTTTTGGATTTGCATCTGATTTCAAAGGAGGAGCTGTCGGATATGCTTGCTTCAAGGCCTGATGATGTGACCGTGATTATGACAGGCAGAGTACTTGACGATGGAATCAGGAAAATGGCAGATGAGATTTATAATATCGAGTCTGAAAAATAATAAGAAATATTGTCATGTGAGTTGACAATGCACAGGCGTGGTGATATTATTAGTGCAAGTGTGAGGCAGTTATATCATCTGCTGTATACGAATAATTTGATTAACAGATAGAGGTCGCGCGACTTATGAGTAGCTTTCCGGATGCCGCAGGGGCAGTTGATGGGAGATGAAAGGAATAGCGCCGAAGGGATTTATCATCTGCGGATATATCTCTGGGCATAGGGCGAACAGCCTTATGACTGTCATCAGATTTGATGGGGAGCTATCGTGATTCATGAAGAATTGGGACCGGCTCTAAGGAGCCGGTTTTTTAGCGCTTAGAGGCAGACAGCGGCATACTTATACGTTAAGAGAATCAAATACCGAATAAAGAAAAGCAAGAAGGAGATAAAATCATGGCAATTTTCAAAGGAGCAGGAGTAGCAATTGTTACACCTATGTACGATAACGAGGAGGTTAATTACGACAAGCTCGAGGAGCTTATCAATATGCAGATTGACAATGGCACAGATGCTATTATCATTGCCGGCACCACAGGCGAGAGCCCATGTCTGTCAATGGAGGAGCATGCAAAGGTTATAAAGGCTGCCGTAGAGTTTACAAAGCATCGTGTACCTGTAGTAGCAGGCACAGGCTCTAACTGCACAAAGACAGCTATGCAGCTTTCAAAGGAGGCTGAGGAGTTTGGTGCAGACGGACTGCTCGTTGTCACACCATACTACAACAAGGCTACTCAGGCAGGTCTTGTGAGCCACTATTCGCAGATTGCAGACAGCACAAAGTGTCCTATTATCGTATACAACGTACCGGGACGTACAGGCTGCAACGTGCTTCCGGAGACTATGGCAGAGCTCTTTAAGACAAAGGAAAATATCGTGGGACTCAAGGAAGCTACAGGAAATCTGGCACAGGCTTCAAAGACAATGTATCTGACAGACGGAAAGCTTGATATGTACTCAGGCGAGGATGGTCTCGTAGTGCCTCTTATGTCTATCGGAGCAATCGGTGTAATCTCAGTATGGAGCAATGTAGCCCCTGCAAAGGTACACAATATGTGTGACAGCTTCTTCAAGGGCGATTTACAGACAGCTTAGAGCTTCAGAGAGAGGCTCTTCCACTTGTGGATGCACTCTTCTCAGAGGTAAATCCAATTCCTGTAAAGAAGGCTATGAACCTGATGGGTATGAATGTCGGACCTCTTAGAAGCCCTATGTGCGAGATGGGTGAGGATAATGCAAGGAAGCTTGCTGAGGTCATGAAGGCTTATGGATTAAAGCTTGCCTAGTACAACGAGAAGGATACGATAAAATGACAAAGGTAATTATGAATGGCTGCAACGGCAAAATGGGACAGACTATCACAGAAATCTGTAAGGCTGATGCTGATATCAAGATTGTAGCCGGTATTGATTTATATGATGGAATAGACAATGACTATCCTGTTTTTCGAGCATTGACAAATGTGATGTGGACGCTGATGTGGTCATAGATTTTTCCAATGCCAAGGCTGTTGACGGAGTACTGGACTATTGCGTGGACAAGCAGGTTCCGGTTGTTTTATGCACTACCGGTCTTAGCGATGAGCAGCTTGCAAAGGTTGAGGAGTGCTACAAGAAGGTGGCAGTGCTCAAGTCTGCAAACATGTCACTTGGCATAAACACTCTTATGGCTCTTCTCAAAAAGGCTGCACAGGTTTTCGCACCGGCAGGTTTTGACATGGAGATAGTTGAGAAGCATCACAATTTAAAGCTTGATGCACCTTCAGGTACTGCGATTGCGCTTGCTGATTCCATCAACGAGGCTATGGATAACGAGTATCACTATGTTTACGACCGCAGCCAGCGCAGAGAGAAGCGTGATCCTAAGGAAATTGGTATTTCTGCTGTCAGAGGAGGAAGCATCGTCGGTGAGCACGAGGTACTTTTCTGTGGACAGGATGAGGTGATTGAGTTTAAGCATACGGCTTATTCTAAGGCTGTTTTTGCGAAGGGGGCTGTTGAGGCTGCCAAATTCCTTAAGGGAAAGGGTGCAGGTCACTACGATATGGCGGATGTTATTGCAGCTAAGTAGATTGAATGAATTGCTTCATTGTGGCGATAGGTCGGGCGTAAGCTCTCTCAATGTACGAATATGAGTACACTTGCGGATTTTGCTTGATTTATTGGGGAGTGCGTATTATATTAAATATAATGACTATTCAGAACCACTGAGAACAAAAAAAGCTGATGCGTCATGCTTGCATGTAAGCAGCAGGTTTTCTTGTTTTGGATAGTTACATTGTTATTGGATTTAATTTTAAAACACAACAGGGGAGCTGGTGTTTAGCCGGCTGAGAGTAGACTGGTAGTGTCTTGACCCATAACCTGATTTGGATAATGCCAACGTAGGATAATATCGCACGATTTTTAGGCGGATATACTCATTGGTGGTATATCCGCTTTTTGAATGTGTGGGTGATTATGAATAGTTGTAAAGAGATACAGATGAATAATTTTATAGAAAAGCTTAAGTCACGCAGTCCTTTGATTCACAACATCACAAATATGGTTACTATCAATGATGTGGCCAATATTGAGCTGGCATGTGGGGCTAGGCCTATTATGGCTATGGCACCGCAGGAGATGGATGAGGTCACGGTATCTGCGATGGGCTGAACCTGAATATAGGCACTCCTTCTGAGGAGCGCTTTGAGGCGATGCGCATTGCTGCGAGGATGGCAGCGAAAAAGAACATTCCTAATGTGCTTGATCTGGTTGGTGTGGGCGTGAGCGCTTCAGAATGGATTTTGTGATGAGCCTGCTTGACGAGGTGCATGTGGATGTGATTAAGGGCAATTTGTCTGAGGTCAAGGCTGTTATGGAACATGGCAGGTGCGATGGCGGCGTGGAAGTGACCGATACGGCAGATGAGTCTGATGCAAAGGCGCTTGCGTGCAGGGCGGCCCTGCGATATGGCTGCATCTGTGTGATTACAGGTGAGACCGATTATGTGGCAGAATTATGTGATGAAGTCGATTGCTATGACAATAATGAAAGAAGTCTGATGAGTACTGATGCGATGAGTCTGATACGATGGGTTCCGGTGTGATGGATAATTGTGTAGTGAATGCTGTTGCGTCGGATGCTGACGGATACACGCATAATTACAGGGTAGGAAGCATTACAGGCGGCCATCCTATGATGAAGAGGGTGACAGGCACCGGATGTATGCTTTCAGGGCTCATTTGTGCGTTTGTTGCGGCTGATTGCGATGATAAATACGGTGCAGTCACGGCAGCACTTAGCTGCATGAAGAGTGCAGGCGGGCTTGCTGCCTCTGATATGTCAGAGCACGGCAGAGGAACAAACAGCTGTTATTTCATTAAGCTCGGAAATGCTGCATACCGGGACAGGCTGATTGATGCAGTATATCATATATGCGATGGTGATTATGAACTGATGTGAATATCGCTGTATGACAGACAATTGGTATGCAGGTCATGAGTCTTATATTTGGAAAACAACAGGATAAGAGGTGAAAGGTATATATGAACAAAACTGATTTAAAGCTCTACGCTATAACAGACAGACAGTGGTTGCACGGAGCGAGGCTTTCTGAGCATGTGAAGCTTGCAATAGAGGGCGGTGCCACTATGATTCAGATCCGCGACAAGGATATTCTGAGTACGGATTCTGATGCAGGCTTAATGATGAGTATGATGAGGCTCTGGAAATAAAGAGAATCTGTCATGAGCACAAGGTGCCGCTCATCATCAATGATAACGTGCAGTTTGCAATTGATATAGATGCCGACGGAGTACATCTGGGACAGGATGACATGAATCCGGCGGAGGCCAGGAAGCTTCTTGGAACTGACAAGATAATAGGAGTCACGGCAAAGACCGTGGAGCAGGCAAAGAGGGCAGAAGCTGATGGAGCGGACTATCTGGGAAGCGGAGCCGTGTTTGGCTCTACCACAAAGCTCAATGCAAAGCCTATGACAAAGGAGCTTCTGCGTGAAATCACGGCGGCTGTCGATATACCGGTTGTTGCAATCGGAGGCATAAATGCAGACAATGCAGTCACGCTAGAGGGCACAGGGATTGCAGGAATCGCAGTGGTAGGAGCGATATTTGCAAGCGCAGATATAATGCTGCAGCCAAGGAACTCGCAGAAATATGCGATAATATGCTGTAATCACAGTATGACATACTGCTATAACTACAGTAATTAAACAATATTTTGAAGATACTGAACAGTTACGAGAAATCACAACATTCAGTAGAAAGGAGCGTAAATATGCATACAGCACTTACAATTGCGGGAAGCGATTCAAGCGGTGGCGCAGGCGTGCAGGCCGATTTAAAGACCATGCTTGCAAACGGTGTGTTTGGCGAGAGTGTCATCACAGCGCTCACGGCGCAAAATACCATGGGAGTTGATGCAGTGATGAATGTACCGGCTGATTTTATCGAGGCACAGATGAAGGCTGTTTTTACGGATATTTTTCCGGATGCGGTGAAAATCGGTATGACATCATCGGTAGATACGATTGAGGCGATTGCCGCAGGACTTGTAAAGTACAAGCAAAAAACATAGTTCTGGACCCGGTGATGGTCGCCACAAGCGGAAGCAGGCTGCTTGAGGAGAATGCAGCAAACACTCTGATGGATAAGCTTTTTCCACTGGCTGACATCATCACGCCAAATATCCCTGAGCTCGAGGTGATATCAGGCAGACAGATTGAAAGCACAGATGACATCATAGAGGCATCAAAGGCTGTTTATGATAAATACGGCTGTCCGGTTTTGAGCAAGGGAGGCCATTTTACGGACACAGCATGTGTGTGCGACTATTTATGGGATGGTAAGCGAGTCATTACATTTGAGACAAAAAGAGTGGACAATCCCAACTCACACGGCACAGGCTGCACGCTTTCATCAGCGATAGCCAGCGGTCTGGCAAAGGGACAGTCGCTTGAGCAGGCTGTGGATAACGGCAAGAAATATGTCACAGCATGTTTAAAAGCCATGCTTGATATGGGGCACGGCAGCGGTCCTATGAATCATGGAGCATTAATTTTGCAATAAATAATAGCAACTATTCAGATTCACTTAGAACAAAAAGCTGATGCGTCGTGCTTGCATATAAGTGGCAGATTTTTGTTCACAAGGAGGTCTGAATAATTACTAATTAATAAGACTAATAACAATAAGACTAATAACAATAAGAACAGGAGAGTACAATGAGTAATTACACAACACAGATGGATGCCGCAAGAAAGGGCATCGTAACACCTGAAATTGAAAAGGTAGCAAAGAAAGAAAAGATGGATGTAGACAAGCTGATGGAGCTTGTTGCAAGCGGAAAGGTAGCTATTCCAGCAAACAAGCATCACAAGTCACTTGATGCAGAGGGTGTTGGAAGCATGCTTCGCACAAAAATCAATGTAAACCTCGGTGTGTCAAGAGACTGCAAGGACTATGATGTGGAGATGCAGAAGGTCATGAGTGCTGTAAAGCTTGGAGCGGAGGCTATCATGGATCTTTCAAGCCATGGTAACACACAGCCATTCAGACAGAAGCTCACAAGCGAATGTCCTGCAATGATAGGAACAGTGCCTGTTTATGACAGCGTAATCCATTATCAGCGTGATCTTGCGACACTTACAGCACAGGATTTTGTCGATGTAGTCAGATCCATGCTGAGGATGGAGTGGACTTCGTCACACTTCACTGTGGAATCACAAGAAAAACCATAGACCAGATTAAAAAGCATAAGCGTAAGATGAATATTGTAAGCCGTGGAGGAAGCCTTGTCTTTGCATGGATGTGTATGACAGGAGAGGAAAATCCATTCTACGAGCACTATGATGAGATACTTGAAATCTGTGAGGAGCATGATGTGACAATCTCACTCGGAGATGCCTGCAGACCGGGCTGTTTAGCAGACGCAACAGATGTATGCCAGATAGAGGAGCTTGTAAGACTTGGAGAGCTCACAAAGCGTGCATGGGATCACAACGTACAGGTCATGGTAGAGGGACCGGGACATGTGCCGCTTGATCAGGTAGCAGCAAACATGAAGGTACAGCAGTCAATCTGTATGGGAGCACCATTCTATGTACTTGGACCTCTCGTAACAGATATCGCACCGGGCTATGACCACATCACAGCAGCAATCGGTGGGGCTGTGGCAGCGATGAACGGAGCAGCCTTCCTGTGCTACGTGACACCTGCTGAGCATCTTGCTCTTCCAAATGTGGAGGATACAAAGCAGGGCATCATCGCCTCAAAGATTGCAGCTCATGCAGCCGACATCGCAAAAGGAATACCGGGAGCCAGAGATATAGATGATAAGATGGCAGATGCCAGACGTGTGCTCGACTGGGATGCACAGTTTGCGTGTGCACTTGATCCTGAGACAGCTAAGGCTATCAGGGATGACCGTCTTCCGGAGGATGACCACAGCGAGGCATGCAGTATGTGCGGTAAGTTCTGTGCAGTGCGAAGCATGAACAAGGCACTTGCAGGAGAGTATATTGATATACTATAACTATTCAGTACAGAAAATGCGGTACCGCATATTTCGTAAGAAAACGTATATTATGTAGGAGCAACAGTGAAGGTACTGAACAGTTACGATATACTTTAAGGTGAGGCAGTAAGTAATGGAAAGTAAAAAGAACATTAAAAAATCAACTATTTCAATCAGAAAGCTTGCCATGGCAGGAGTGCTTGTGGCAGTTGCCGTAGCAGGAAGCTTAATAAGCTTTCCTGTTGCCGGCAGCAAATGTGCACCCATACAGCACATGGTAAATATATGCGCAGCAGTATTTTTAGGACCAGTATGGGGTGTCGGTGTGGCATTTTGTGCGAGTGTCATCAGAAACCTGACAGGGCTTGGAAGCCTCATGGCATTCCCAGGAAGCATGGTAGGTGCACTGTGCTGTGGAATGATGTACAGATTCAGCAAAAAAATCATACCGACATGTGTTGCAGAGGCGCTAGGTACAGGCATACTCGGAGGTCTTGCAGCGTATCCTCTTGCAAAATATGTGATGCTCATTCAGCCGGAAGGCATGTTTATATACATAGTGCCATTCCTTATCTCTACAGTGGCTGGAAGCATAGTTGCAGCAATTGTCATGCTGATTCTTAAGAAAAATGGCGCACTGGCAGCATTTAAGGGGAATCTGTAGAGATAGTTTAAGACTAATTCAGAAACGTTATATTATAAAAGCCTTAATTGTTACTAAAAGTTAATCAATTTAGGATTGTTAAATAATAGTCAATGTGGTATAGTTTTCTTCGAACGGTATTCGAAGGAAACTGTATCATGGAGGATGTGTTGTCACCTTATGACAGAGCATATCCGGCAGACACAAGAAAGCCAAAAGCACATTGCTGCATCAGAATATGAAGCAGACAGCAAAGTGACAGGCGCGCACAGGATAAATCGACCGCTGCCATACGGCATATGGCGGAGATGATATCAGCTGCGATATAAGGAATGGTCTGACCGGCTTGGAAAGAAGGTGGTAGCATGAAAATAGGCATAATCGGCGCAGGCAGAGTGGGCTGTTCTATAGGTAAATACCTAAGGACAAAGGACATAGAGCTTGCAGGCTATTATGACGTGGATTCTGCGGCAGCTAAGGAGGCTGCGGAGTTTACAAGGACAGAGAGCTTTGATTCGCTAAAGCAACTGGCGGATCAATCACAGATTATATTTATCACCACACCGGATTCATTTATTATACCGGTTTGGGAACAATTAAAAGGGCTGTCTCTAAGGAATCAGATTATATGTCATTGCAGTGGCGCATTATCATCCGATTCATTTTCCGGAAGGGAGAGCATGAGTGTATCATGCTGTTCAATTCATCCAATGTTACCGTTCAGTAACAAATTTTCATCATATGAGCAATTAAATAAAGCATTTTTCACAGTGGAAGGGCAGGATGCTGCGGTTGAAGCAATATCCGGGCTGTTTAGTTCTATTGGAAATGAGGTATGCCGCATTGATGGCACCAAAAAGGCAAAATACCATGCAGCAGCGAGCATTCTGAGCAATCAGGTGATTGCTGTCCTTGACATGGGCTACACTCTTTTGGAGGACTGTGGCTTTACAAGGATGAGGCGCTAAGAGCCACAGGTCAGCTTGTGATGCGCAATATCGAAAATGTACTTGAAGCAGGCTGTGACGGCGCACTGACCGGGCCAATTGAGAGAAACGATATTGAAACAGTGAAAAAGCATATTGCATGTATGCAAAATGACGATAGTGACGATGTCAGCTTGTACAAAATGCTTGGTACAAAACTGGCAAATATTGCTGTAAAAAAGAATCCTGATAAGGATTATACTCAGATGATGGAATTGCTAAGAGGCTGACAATACCGTGAATATTAAAAAAACGGATTGTTGCAGAAAGATAGAGGGATTGGACAATGAAAAATACAGTAGTAACTTTTAAACAGGCAAAGGAAAAGGGCGAGAAGCTCACGATGCTCACAGCATATGATTATTCTACAGCAAAGCTCATAGACGAGGCCGGAATCAATGCGATTTTAGTGGGAGATTCTCTCGGCATGGTGGTGCTTGGCTATGAGGATACACTTTCAGTGACTATGGAGGATATGATTCATCACAGCGCGGCTGTTTCAAGAGGAATAAAGGACACACTGCTTATTACAGATATGCCTTTTATGTCATATCAGACATCGGTTTATGATGCAGTGGTCAATGCAGGACGACTCGTGAAGGAAGGCCATGCGCAGGCTGTAAAGCTTGAGGGTGGCAGGGAGGTATGTCCACAGATAAAGGCTATCGTGGATGCGTCAATTCCGGTATGTGCACATTTAGGGCTTACACCACAGTCAGTAAACGCATTTGGCGGCTTTAAGGTGCAGGGCAAGGGTGAAGAAGCAGCACAGAAGCTCCTTGACGAGGCCCGCGCAGTCGAGGAGGCAGGAGCATTTGCAGTGGTGCTCGAGTGTGTGCCAAAGGCACTTGCAAAAAAAATCACTGAGAGCATAAGTATACCGACAATTGGTATCGGAGCGGGAGCAGACTGCGACGGACAGGTGCTCGTATATCAGGATATGCTTGCCATGTATGCAAATATGAAGCCGAAATTTGTAAAGCAGTTTGCACAGGTAGGAAAAGAGATGAATGAGGCCTTTACAGCTTACAAAAAGGCTGTTGAGGAGAAGCTTCCCGGGTGAGGAGCATACCTTTAAGATGGATGAGACAATAATTGACAAACTGTACTAATATCGAAGAATAGTTACGAAGCATAGAAGAATAAGGAGACATAAAATGTTAATATACGGACAAATCAAACAGGTTAGAGAAGCAGTAAAGGAATGGAAGAGAGAAGGCAAAAGTGTAGGCTTTGTACCTACAATGGGCTACCTCCACGAGGGACACAAGAGCTTAATCGATGCGGCAAGACGTGAAAACGACAAGGTTGTAGTGAGCATTTTTGTAAATCCAATGCAGTTTGGCCCTACAGAGGATTTAGACAGCTATCCACGTGATTTAAACAGGGATGCAAAGCTTTGTGAGGATGCGGGAGTTGACATTATTTTCCATCCGGAGGCTGATGAGATGTATGCAGACGGCTTCTGCTCATATGTGGATATGAATGGCCTCACCACAGAGCTTTGTGGAAAAACAAGACCGATTCATTTCAGAGGTGTGCAGACGGTTGTCCTGAAGCTGTTTCACATTGTGACACCTGACCGCGCATACTTTGGACAAAAGGATGCACAGCAGCTTGCAGTCATAAAGCGTATGGTAAAGGATTTGAATGTTGACACCGAAATCATCGGCTGCCCAATCATCCGTGAGGAGGATGGACTGGCAAAGAGCTCAAGAAACACATATCTGAGCGCAGATGAAAGACAGGCAGCGCTTGTACTTAGCAGAAGCTTAAAAATCGGAAAGCAGCTCGTAGACGCAGGCGAGAAGAGTGCAAAAGCGGTAAAGGATGCAATCACAGCAGAGATAAACAAGGAGCCGCTTGCGAAAATTGATTATGTTGATGTGGTTGATTTTGACACAATCACACCGGTTGACGAGATTAAGGGAACAACACTCGTGGCAATCGCTGTATATATCGGAAAGACAAGGCTGATTGATAATTTTATCGCGTAGACGGACAGAAACGATTATTGAAAAGAGGTACAAAAAATGAATTATACAATGCTTAAAGGCAAAATACACAGAGCTGTGGTCAAGCAGGCTGACTTAAACTACGTGGGAAGCATCACTGTAGATACAAAGCTGCTTGAGGCAGCGGGCATATTAGAGTATGAGATGGTCCAGATTGTCGATGTGGAAAACGGAAACAGATTCGAGACCTACACCATCGCAGGAGAGCCGGGATCAGGCATGATATGCTTAAACGGCGCAGCAGCCAGACAGGTTGCAGTCGGTGACCATGTGATACTCATGTGCTATGCACAGATGACACCGGAGGAAGCAAAGGAGCATCATCCGAAGGTAGTGTTTGTGGATGATGAAAACAAGATAGCGCGTGTGACAAATTATGAGAAGCACGGAAAATTAACGGAAGATTTTATTTGATTTCTGAACAGCAACACAGCATTAGGAATATAGAAAAGTTTCGTTAGTAAACAATAGAAAAATCAAGTCTGCTGTAGTATAATAATTTATCATAAATGAGGGGCAAAATACTTTTTGACCCTCATTATCATATCATGTATTTATGCGGGAGGTAAATATGTACACAGCAGACGAAAAGAGATACGACACAATGAGATATAACAGATGCGGCAGGAGCGGACTGAAGCTTCCTGTTGTATCGCTTGGCTTATGGCACAATTTCGGGGATTTTTCATCATACGACAACATGAAGCAGATGTGCTTCACAGCCTTTGACCACGGTATCACCCACTTTGATCTGGCAAACAACTATGGCCCTGAATACGGCAGCGCAGAGAAGCACTTCGGGCTTATCCTTAAGGAGCATCTGTCGGCATACCGCGACGAGCTCATTATCAGCTCAAAGGCAGGCTATGATATGTGGAAGGGACCATACGGCAACTGGGGCAGCCGCAAGTATCTGATTGCAAGCCTTGACCAGAGTCTTAAGAGAATGGGACTCGACTACGTGGATATCTTCTATCATCACAGAATGGACCTGAGACACCGCTTGAGGAGACAATGGGAGCACTCGACCAGATAGTAAGAAGCGGAAAAGCACTCTATGTCGGACTGTCAAATTATGATGGCGAGACCATGAAGAGAGCCTGCGAGATTCTTACTGATTTGAAATGTCCGTTTATCATCAATCAGAATTCATACAATATATTCAACCGTACAATAGAGCAAAATGGTTTGAAGCAGGCTGCAAAAGAGTGCCAAAAGGGCATTATCTCATTCAGTCCGCTCGCACAGGGCATGCTCACGGACCGTTACCTAAACGGTATTCCGGAGGATAGTCGTATAAAGACAGACGGACGCTTTTTAAATCAGGAAAAGCTCGCTCCACACATCGAGCAGATTAAGAAGCTAAACGATATAGCCACAAAACGTGGTGAGACACTTGCACAGATGGCACTCAAGTGGGTGGTAAAGGATGATGACGTGACAAGTGTGCTTGTCGGCGCCTCAAAGCCACAGCAGATTCTTGAAACTTAAAGGTTATGGAGGGCGCAGGCTTCTCTGAGGAAGAGCTTAGGATGATTGATGAGGTTGTGGGAGTGTAGAATTGCGCATGTGACGTGCTTTTTGTGAATGTGTGTGAATCTGAAAAGGTATAATAAGCATAGTAGCAGGGAGTATAGCAACAATTAATGCTATACTCCCTGCTACTATATTTTGGGTTGCAAGAATTTAGTTTATGCTATAAAATATTTATAACTGTATGCAGATATTTAATAATCATAATATCTGTCTGTATAATAAAATACGCATAAAGAGGACGAAAGAATGATCAACAAATTAGTAGACAAAATCAAGAAAACAAACGCACCTATCGTAGTAGGTCTTGACCCGATGCTTTCATATGTGCCTGAGCACATCACAAAGAAGGCATTTGATGAGCTTGGAGAGACACCGGCCGGTGCAGCGGAGGCTATCTGGCAGTACAACAAGGCTATTGTGGATGCCACATATGACCTGATTCCGGCTGTAAAGCCACAGATTGCCATGTATGAGCAGTTTGGAGTGGAGGGCCTTAAGGCATTCCAGAAGACAGTGGATTACTGTCACGAGAAGGATCTCGTGGTTATCGGAGATGTAAAGCGTGGAGATATCGGCTCAACATCGGCTGCATACGCCACAGGACATCTCGGAAAGGTACAGATCGGCACTAAGAGCTATTCTACCTTTGATGAGGATTTTGCCACTGTCAATCCATACCTTGGAACAGACGGTATCAAGCCATTCGTAGATGTATGCAAGGAGGAGAAGAAGGGTATCTTCATTCTTGTAAAGACATCTAATCCATCAAGTGGAGAGTTCCAGGACCGTATGATTGACGGACGCCCATTATATGAGTGGGTAGGCGAGAAGGTTGCAGAGTGGGGAGCTGACTGCATGGGTGATTCATACAGCTATGTAGGTGCGGTTGTCGGCGCAACATATCCTGAGCAGGGTAAGATTCTTCGTAAGGTAATGCCAAAGAGCTTCATCCTCGTACCGGGCTACGGCGCACAGGGAGGCAAGGGCGCAGACCTTGTTCATTTCTTCAATGAGGACGGACTTGGTGCAATTGTCAATTCATCACGTGGAATTATCTGCGCATACAAGCAGGATAAGTACAAGGATATGGGCATCACAGCTGAGAATTTGCAGATGCATCACGCAAGGCGGTTGAGGATATGATTGAGGATATTTCAGGAGCACTTGCAAATCGTTAATAAGTTATTCAGAAAGCTTAAATATATTAACAAACGAAACCAGGGAGATAAAATGGCAGAGAAATATGAGGAGATTGCAGTTGTAGTTGACCAGAGCTCACTCGGCAATGGCATCTACGACCTCACACTTAAGACAGACAAAATTGCAAAGGCAGCAAAGGCGGGACAGTTTGTATCGGTTTACTCAAACGACAAGAGTAAGCTGCTTCCGCGTCCGATAAGCCTTTGCGGCATAAACAGAGATGATGACACAATTCGTCTTGTGTACCGTGTGACAGGTGAAGGCACGGGAACAGAGGATTTTTCAAGGCTTGTCAGGGGCGATAAGGTAAGAATTTTAGGACCGCTTGGAAACGGCTTTACAGTACAGCCGGGTAAGAAGGCCTTCCTTATCGGCGGAGGAATCGGAGTGCCGCCTATGCTGCAGCTTGCTAGGGATATAAATGCAGGCATTGTGCAGACACCGGGTGAAGAAAAAAATCCGGGACAGGCAGCATGTAAAGGTGCCGTATGTGATATGAACATCGTCATGGGCTATCGCGATGAGAATACCTTCCTGCTCGATGAGTTTAAGGAGCAGGCAGCTTCCTTTGTAGCCACAGAGGACGGCAGTGTCGGCACAAAGGGCAATGTCATCGATGCGATAAAGGAGAATGCTCTTGAGGCAGACGTGATTTATGCATGTGGACCTATGCCTATGCTTCGTGCACTCAAGGCTTACGCTGCAGAGCATGATATGGACTGCTTTGTATCAATGGAGGAGCGCATGGCATGTGGAATCGGTGCATGCCTTGCGTGCGTATGCAAAACAAAGGACAAGGATGCCCACAGTAATGTAAACAACAAGCGTATATGCAAAGAGGGACCTGTTTTTGATGCGAAGGAGGTGGAGCTGTAATGAGTAATATGTCAGTAAATGTGGCCGGTGTTGAGTGGAAAAATCCTGTTACAGTTGCATCCGGCACATTCGGCTCCGGTGCAGAGTACAGCGAGTTTGTTGATTTAAACAGACTTGGTGCAGTCACTACAAAGGGCGTTGCAAATAAGCCGTGGGAGGGTAATCCTACACCTAGAGTAGCAGAGGTGTACGGCGGCATGCTCAATGCAGTCGGACTTCAAAATCCAGGCATCGAGCTTTTCTGCAAGAGAGATATTCCTTTTTTAAAGCAGTTTGATACAAGGATTGTGGTAAATGTCTGCGGTCATTCGCTTGACGAGTATCTTGATGTGGTAAAGCGTCTTGCGGATGAGCCTATTGATATGATGGAAATAAATATCTCATGCCCTAATGTTAAGGAGGGCGGAATTGCCTTCGGAACAGATCCAAAGGGTGTTGAGACAATCACAAGCGAGATTAAAAAATATGCAAAGCAGCCTGTTATCATGAAGCTTTCTCCAAATGTCACAAGTATTGCAGAGATAGCAAGGGCGGCAGAGGCCGGTGGAGCTGATGCGGTTTCGCTCATCAATACAATTACAGGCATGAAGATTGATATAAACAGAAGAAGCTTTGTGTTAGCAAACAAGACAGGCGGCATGAGCGGTCCGGCGGTTCATCCGGTTGCAGTGCGCATGGTTTACGAGACAGCACATGCAGTCAATATTCCGATTATCGGAATGGGCGGTATCACAAATGCTGCCGATGCTATAGAGATGATACTTGCCGGAGCTACGGCTGTTTCAGTCGGCACAGCAAACTTTGTAAATCCAAAGACCACAGAGCAGATAGTGGATGGCATCGCAGAGTATATGGACAGGTATGGAGTAAAGGATATTTCAGAGCTTGTCGGCGCGGTTGACAGATAGAGCATAAGGGATAGACGGAGGATAAAATAATGATTCTGGCAGCAGAATACGTGCCTTCTATGTATGCCACAGTCTGGGCACTTGTTCCACCTGTTGTGGCTATAGTTCTGGCACTTATCACAAAAGAGGTCTACAGCTCATTATTCGTTGGAATAGTGATTGGCGGACTGTTTTATGGAAATGCATTTCAGCCGGGTTTTTCGGCTGAGAGATCAGTGCTTCACATATTCGAGGACGGACTTGTTGGAGTGCTATCGGATTCGTACAATGTGGGAATACTGATATTCTTAGTCGTGCTCGGTGTTATGGTGAGCATGATGAACAAGGCAGGCGGCTCGGCGGCCTTTGGAGAGTGGGCGAGTGAGCACATAAAGACAAGGATTGGTGCCCAGCTTTCAGCTATAATACTTGGAGTACTCATATTTATAGATGATTACTTCAACTGTCTGACAGTAGGAAGTGTGATGCGCCCTGTCACCGACAAGCATCAGGTTTCAAGAGCAAAGCTTGCATATCTGATAGATGCCACAGCAGCGCCTGTATGCATCATTGCACCTATATCATCGTGGGCAGCCGCGGTTACCGGATTTGTAAAGGGAGAGGATGGCTTTTCTATTTTCATAAAGGCCATTCCATACAATTATTATGCACTCTTTACTATTATCGCTATGGTGGCACTTGTTGTTTTACAGGTAGATTTCGGTCCGATGGCAAAGCATGAAGCCAATGCCAAAAGGGTGATCTGTTTACCACAGGAGACAGGCCGTATGCGGAGGCAAAGCAGGATATTATAAAGGGCAAGGGGAAGGTTATAGACCTTGTATTTCCTATTCTTGTGCTCATAATAAGCTGTATCATCGGAATGATATACACAGGAGACTTTTTTGACGGAACAGGCTTTGTTGATGCGTTTGCAGGCAGCGATGCTTCAATCGGTCTTATGCTTGGAAGCTTTTTTGCGTTGATAATCACCATATGCTTTTACTCAATCAGAAGGGTACTAAGCTTTACGGATTGCTGTAATTCAATCCCTGAGGGCTTTAAGGCAATGGTACCTGCAATACTTATACTGACCTTTGCATGGACACTAAAGACCATGACAGAGAGCCTTGGCGCCAAGGAATTTGTCGCAGGCTTAGTTGGAGGAGTATCGGGACCACTGCTTGGACTGTTCCCGGCAATCATATTCCTGGTGGGAGCTTTCCTTGCCTTTGCAACAGGAACCTCATGGGGCACCTTCGGTATACTCATACCGATAGTAGTAAATATCTTCTCGGGCACAAACCATACGATGATGATCATCTCAATCTCAGCGTGCATGGCAGGTGCAGTATGTGGAGACCACTGCTCACCGATATCCGATACCACCATCATGGCATCGGCAGGAGCTCAGTGCAACCACATGAATCATGTATCCACACAGCTTCCGTACGCAGTGCTTGTGGCAGGCATATCATGCCTGACCTACATCATAGCAGGCTTTGTCAGAAATCCGGTAGTACCGTTTATAATAGGAGTGCTTATCCTGATTGGAACCTTTGTCGGAATCAAGTATATCACGAGAATCGATAAGGTAAATGAACAGGAGGAGTAGCCAAAATGAGTTCTATTTTTCACAGACCTTGTGTCTGCGGATGATAGAACTCTTTTTATTTTAATAAATTCATACACCGGACGGACGACTGCGCAGCATGGGAAGACACACCGATGGTGCACGGTCGATTTTTGACGAGCCATGTATGAGTTATATGCGCAACAGACAAAAGGTGGCACGGAAAATACTCGTTCAAGCAACACAGCATAGAGAATGTTATAAAGGTAAAAAGCACGTTTGCTATCAATAAAATTTATAGCCCGCTAACAAATATTAATAACCCTAATTACATTTACAAAAATATCAATTAGTGGTAACATATCAATAACTTAGAAATCATATTTGAATGGTAGGAAATCCCGGTCATACAAACTAAGCACAAACTCATAACATACTCAAAACAAACATTAACAAAAAAGAGGTAATATCAATGGCAAAAATTGCAAAGCAGCTCACTGAGCTGATAGGTCACACTCCGCTTCTGGAGCTGACCAATTATGAAAAAGCCCTTGGGCTTGAAGCAAAAATCATAGCAAAGCTGGAGTATTTCAATCCACTTGGAAGTGTAAAGGACAGGGTGGCGGCAGCTATGATAGAACAGGGCATAAAGGATGGAAAGATAAATCAGGACACAATAATCATAGAGCCGACAAGTGGCAATACCGGAATCGGACTTGCATTTGTGGCAGCCTCAAAGGGACTTCACCTGATACTTATAATGCCTGATACCATGAGCGTTGAGAGAAGAAAAATCGTCACAGCGCTTGGCGCAGAGATAAAGCTCACACCGGGGCGTGAGGGCATGAAGGGTGCAATTGATGAGGCGCAGAGACTTAAAGAGCATTATGGCAATGCCTTTATTCCACAGCAGTTTGAGAATCAGGCCAATCCGGATATCCACAGAGCTACAACCGCTCAGGAAATCTGGGGGGATACAGATGGAAAGGTAGATATCTTTGTATCATCTGTCGGAACAGGCGGCACCTGTACAGGCACCGGGCTTGGATTAAGAGACCATAATCCTGATGTAAGGATAGTAGCTGTTGAGCCAAAGAGCTCACCGGTACTCTCAGGCGGAAGACCGGGGCCTCACAAGATACAGGGAATCGGTGCAGGTTTTATTCCAAAGGTCATGCGCATGGATATAGTGGATGAGGTTATTCCGGTGGAGAATGAGGCCGCTTTTGACAAGGAAGAGAGGTTGCAAAGAGCGACGGACTTCTCGTTGGCATATCCTCAGGAGCAGCAATATATGCTGCAACAGAGCTTGCGAAAAGACCTGAGAACAAGGGAAAGAATATCGTGGTGCTGCTTCCGGATACAGGAGAAAGATACCTGTCCACACCGCTTTTTACAGTAAACTAATGGCATATAAACTGACGGCATAAGCTTACTTTGCCGGAAACTGTAACATGAAAAATGAGAAACATACATGAGAAACATACATAAATATACGACAGCCCTGCTGTCGACAGTGATGATTCTGTCGCTTCTTCTGACAGGCTGCTCAGGCAGGAAGGATGACGGCACAGTCACCATAACCAATGTGTCGTATGATCCGACACGAGAGTTTTACGAGAAATACAACAAAATATTCGAGTCTTACTATGAGCGCGAGCACGGCAAAAAGATAAATGTGATTCAATCACATGGCGGCTCGGGAGCACAGGCACGCTCGGTTGTGGAGGGCTGTAATGCAGATGTTGTCACACTGGCACTTGAGCATGACATAGACCTGATACAAAATACCGGCTTAATTGATAAGGGCTGGATTGATGAGTTTTCTGACAGCTCGGCACCATACACATCAACAATCGTTTTACTTGTAAGAAAGGGCAATCCAAAGCATATAAGTGACTGGGATGACCTGGTGAAAAAGAATGTGGATGTGATTACGCCTGATCCAAAGAGTAGTGGCGGAGCCTGCTGGAATTTTCTTGCAGCGCTAAGCTATGCGAAGACAAATTATGACAGCGTGAAGGAACAGAAATCGTTTATGAAGAAGCTGTATGAAAATGTCACAATTATGGATTCGGGTGCGAGAGGCTCAACAACCACATTTGTGGAAAACGGTCAGGGAGATGTGCTCATAGCGTGGGAAAACGAGGCACTTACGACCATGGATTCATATCCGGGTAAGTATGAGATAGTGAATCCGTCCGTCAGCATCTTAGCACAGCCCTCTGTTGCTATTGTGGATGACAATGCAAGGAGCAACGGAACACAAGAGGTAAGCAAAGAATACCTACAGTATCTCTACAGTGATGAGGCACAGCAGCTGATTGGCGAAAGCGGCTACAGACCAACCAATCAGGATATATTAAACCGGTTTTCCGACAAGTTTGATTTAAATATCAGACTTTGGAGCATAGAGGATTACGGCGGATGGAATGAAGCTACAAGACATATTTCGATGATGGAGCAATGTTCGATGAAATATACGGCAACTGATAAAACAGCAAAAGAGAAAACTAAATCAAAGAACATAAAGACCAGAGTCATACCGGGATACCATCTTTCGCTTGGAATAGTGGTCACGATGCTTTCAGTCATCGTTCTCATTCCGTTAGCATCAGTGCTTGTGTATTCGCTAAAGATATCGCCGGGCGATTTTGTGGCACTTATCATGAAGGAGAATGTGAGGAATGCCTTTATCACAAGCATCACCTCATCATTTATCGCAGCAATCGTAAATGTGGTATTTGGACTCATCGTGGCATGGACGCTTGTGAAGTACGATTTTCCCGGGAATGGCTGCTTGACGGACTTATAGAGCTTCCGTTTGCACTGCCGACAGCGGTTGCGGGCATCACGCTCTCAAAGCTGTACTCAGGCACAGGCTTTTTGGGTAAAGGCCTTGGCAAGCTTGGAATAGATGTAGCTTACACACAGGCAGGAATAGTTGTGGCACTTGTTTTTGTAGGCATTCCCTTCGTAATAAGAGCTGTACAGCCGGTGCTTGAAAAGATGGATAATACATATGAGGAGGCCGCATATATGCTTGGCGCCACACCCTCTAAGACATTTTTTAAGGTAATACTTCCGGAGCTTCGCCCGGCACTCTTAACAGGCTTTGGTCTTGCCTTTGCCAGAGGCATAGGAGAGTACGGAAGCGTCATCTACATATCAGGCAACAGTGCAAGGCACAGGACGCAGGTGGTATCATACGTCATCATGCAGAAGCTTAGCTATATAGATTATGCTAGCGCGACTGCCATAGCACTTGTGATGCTTGTCATATCATTTTTACTGCTGCTTTTTGTAAACATAGTGCAGGTTAAACAGTCACAGCGCACTAATTTGTTGTAGAAGGCCGCATATAAATTAAATGCGATGCACACAAACAGGAAAGGAGCACAATGCGATGACCGAACAGGTAAAGCTTGAAAGAAGAAAAAAGATCACAAAGATAATACTCGTCACTGTCACGGTGCTCTTCATATTTGTCATGCTTATAGTTCCACTTTTTTCTGTGATGGCAAGTGCCTTAAAGGAGGGGCTTGGATTCTATCTGAAAGCTATCTCAACAAGCTACGTGCTTTCAGCACTCAAGGTGACTTTGATAGCAACAGTTTTTGCGGTAGTTATCAACACCTTCTTTGGAATATGGACAGCGTGGCTGTTGACCAGGTTTTCGTTTAAAGGAAAGCAGGTGCTTGCAACACTTATTGATATACCGTTTTCTATTTCTCCGGTCATCGTAGGACTTGCGTATCTTATGACCTTCGGACGGCTTGGGTGGTTTTATCCGGTTATCAGATGGTTCAATGAGATATTCGGCACGAATGTGAGAATCACCTTTGCAATACCGGGAGTTGTGCTTGCTACGATATTTGTCACGTTTCCGTATGTGTCAAGGGAAATTATACCGGTGCTCAATGCAGAGGGAAAGGATGAGGAAGAAGCCGCAGCGCTGATGGGAGCATCCGGCTTTACGATATTTCGGAAAATAACACTTCCGCAGATGAAGTGGAGCCTGATTTATGGAATCATACTTTGTACGGCGAGAGCCCTCGGCGAGTTCGGCGCGGTAAATGCGCTCTCGAAGACAAGAGGCGAGACATTTACACTGCCGCTTGAGATTGATGCCTTGTATATGTCGGGCACAGACAGCTCGATAACATCGGCATTTGCTGTATCGTCGATACTGTTAATTATTGCATTAATCATTCTTTTTGCAAGAAATATAGTTGAGCATAAATTTAAGAAATTACACTGAGATATACTTGGAAAATATGATTTACACTAATAAAATCTGCTGCATGGGAAAAGCAGGAAGGAGATAACGTATATGTACGTTGAGATGAAAAATATATACAAAAAATACGGAGACTTCCTGGCATCCGATAATGTGAGCTTTGGAGTGGAAAAGGGAAAGCTTGTGGCGCTGCTTGGTCCGTCCGGCAGTGGCAAGACAACACTTCTTCGTATGATAGCAGGGCTTGAGACACCAAATTCAGGTGACATATATATAGATGGAAAGCGAGTGAATGATATTCCGGCCTCGAAGAGAGGCATAGGCTTTGTGTTTCAGAACTATGCGCTGTTTCGATACATGACAATATACGACAATGTGGCATTTGGGCTGGAGCTTCAGAAGATGCCGAAAAAGCTTATAAAGGAGCGTGTTACAAAGCTTCTTGAGATGACAGGTTTATCGGGGCTTGAAAAGAGATATCCGAATCAGCTTTCCGGAGGACAGCGTCAGAGAGTGGCATTTGCAAGGGCGCTGGCGCCGAATCCACAGGTGCTATTACTGGATGAGCATTTGCCGCGATAGATGCAAAGGTGCGAGGAGAGCTTCGTACATGGCTGAAGGAGCTGGTCGAAAAGCTTGGAATCACAGGCATTTTCGTCACACATGACCAGGATGAGGCTGTTGAGGTGGCAGATGAAATCATTATCACAAACCACGGCACGATAGAGCAGATGGGTACACCTCTTGAGATATACAAGTCGCCTTATACACCTTTTGTGGCGCAGTTTATAGGACACACCACAGTCGTTGAAAACTATGACAGGCTAAAGGGCTTTGACAGGATAGAAAATGCCGACAAGGCGGTAATCAGACCTGAGTTTATCAAGATATCAAAGAGTGGCAACTTAGACCGCTATCAGTCAGCGGCAGAGGAGGGCATCGTTACAGATGTGGTATTCAGAGGAAACAGGATGGATATCACAGTCAGCATAAACGGCATCGAGGTGGTCGGCGAGCGCTCACTTGAAAAGGACCTGATAGCAGTCGGCGAGAAAGTACATGTGCTGATTTACAGGCTGTATATATTTGATGAAGAGAAAACATACCTGATGGAAAACAGCGAGATGCAGGAACAGGATGTATTCTACATTTAGATACAGGAATAGTCTAAAGCTTGTGATTGAAAGAGGAAGCAGAGGGAGATAAATGAAGATAGAAAACAAAAAAATCCTACACACGGACATCCTCATAATAGGAGGTGGCACGGCGGGCTGTTATGCAGCGCTCACCATCCGTGAGAAATCGGATTATTCGATTATAATTGCAGAGAAAGCGAACATAAAGCGAAGCGGATGCCTTGCAGCAGGTGTCAATGCGATAAATGCATACATAGTAAAGGGCAGAAAGCCTGAGGACTATGTAGACTACGCAAAAAAGGATGCTGACGGCATAGTAAGGGAAGACTTACTCATGACTATGTCCGAGGGCTTAAACCGTGTGACGGACAAGATGGAAAAGCTTGGACTTGTCATATTAAAGGATGAAAACGGTGAGTATGTAGCAAGAGGAAACCGTAATATCAAGATAAACGGCGAGAACATGAAGCCGATTTTGGCAGAAGCTGTATCAAAGCTTACGGACTGTACAGTGATAAACAGAATCAATATCACGGACTATATAGTTGAGAACAACACCATAAAGGGTGCATACGGATTTTCAATCGAGGATGCTACAGCCTATGAAATCAGAGCTAAAAAGGTGCTCTGTGCTACAGGCGGAGCGGCCGGTTTATACAGACCAAACAATCCGGGATTTTCAAGGCACAAGATGTGGTATCCACCTTTCAACACAGGCGCCGGATATGCGATGGGCATAAGAAGTGGAGCAGAGATGACCACCTTTGAGATGAGATTTATCGCACTCAGATGCAAGGACACAATCGCACCGACAGGAACAATTGCACAGGGAGTCGGGGCAAAGCAGGTCAATTCTCTTGGAGAGGTTTACGAGACAAAATACGGCCTCACCACATCAGAGCGTGTATACGGAACGGTCATGGAAAATCTCGAGGGAAGAGGTCCTTGCTACTTAAGGACAGAGGGCATCTCTCCACAGCAGGATGAGTCATTAAGAAAGGCATATCTCAACATGGCACCAAGCCAGACACTCAAGTGGGTGGAGGCAGGTAAGAATCCAAGTGAGCAGAATGTGGAGATAGAGGCACCGAGCCGTATATCGTAGGTGCCACACAGCGAGCGGCTACTGGGTAAATACCGAGCGTGAGACTACAATCCACGGACTTATGCCGCAGGAGATGTGGCAGGAGGATGTCCACAGAAATACGTTACAGGAGCTATGGTAGAGGGTGAAATCGCTGCGATAGATATGGTTTCAAAGCTTGATGCAGATACCACCGACGGAAGTCTGACACATCGGCATTTGATGAGAAAAAGGCGCTTGACGCAAAAGCTTCAGAGTACGACCATTTTCTCACTGAAAGGTCCAAGATGTTTACAACAGAGGCTATCGAGGAAGCCATGCAGAAGGTCATGGACAACTACGCAGGCGGTATTTCCACACATTATCAGTCAACGGCAAGCAGCTTGCGCTGGCAAAGGAAAAGATAAATCATCTGATAGAGCTGACCGGTGATTTATATGCATCGGATATGCATGAGCTTATGTTCATATATGAGCTTAAGGAGAGGCTTACGGTATGTCTTTCGGTCATAGCACATCTTGGTGCAAGAAAGGAGACCAGATGGCACAGCTTTGCCGAGAATCTGGATTATCCCGACAAGAGTGATGACTGGATGAAATACGTCAATTCCAAATACGAAAACGGGCAGCTTCATATGATTTACAGAGAGCTTGTCGGAAGGGAGGCGCGTTATGAGCATAATGATTGATAAAGCAAAGTGTAAGGGCTGTGGCAAGTGTACAAGTGTATGCCCCGGAAGCCTGATATATCAGGACTCAGAGCAAAAAGCTTTTATCAAATATCCTAAGGACTGCTGGGGCTGTGCCTCATGCATCAAGGAATGTCATTTTGGCGCTATTGCTCTTTATCTTGGAGCAGACATAGGAGGCATGGGAAGTCTCATGACAGTAAAAAGCACACCGGATACGCTGACATGGGATATCAAAAAGCGCGACGGAAGCAAGGAAGAGATTCTTATCAACAAGAAGGAATCCAATAAATATTAAAGAAAAGGATGGTAACAGACATGGGTGAATTATCACATCTTGACGAACTCGAAGCAGAGGCAATATACATAATACGTGAAGTAGCCGCAGAGTGCGAGAAGCCGGTTATGTTGTACTCAATTGGAAAGGACAGCTCGGTAATGCTTCATCTTGCAATGAAGGCATTTTATCCGGAGAAGCCGCCATTTCCGTTTTTACATGTAAATACAACCTGGAAATTTCATGAGATGATAGAATTCAGAGATCGCATTGCTAAGGAAAAGGGCATCGAGATGCTTGAATATATAAATCAGGATGGCGTAAAGCAGGGCATCAATCCATTTGACCACGGCTCAGCATACACAGATATCATGAAGACACAGCGCTTAAGCAGGCGCTCGACAAATACGGCTTTACGGCAGCGTTTGGCGGTGGCCGAAGAGACGAGGAGAAATCAAGAGCCAAGGAGCGAATCTTCTCCTTCAGAAATGAAAACCACGCATGGGATCCAAAGAACCAGCGCCCGGAGATGTGGAAGCTCTACAACTCAAGAATCAAAAAGGGCCAGGAGGTGCGAGTTTTCCCACTGTCAAACTGGACAGAGAAGGATATCTGGCAGTATATAAAGAGAGAGAATATCGAGATTCCTTCACTTTACTTTGCAAAGGAAAGACCTGTTGTATACAGAGATGGCAACATCATCATGGTAGATGACGACAGAATGAAGCTTCGTCCGGGTGAGAAAATCCAGATGAAGAGTGTACGTTTCAGAACACTCGGCTGCTATCCACTGACAGGTGGTGTTGAGTCGACAGCGGATACACTTGATGAGATTATTGATGAGACACTCAGTGCTGTTTCCTCAGAGAGAACCACCCGTGTCATAGACAACGAGGCGGCAGGCAGCATGGAAAGAAGAAAGAGGGAGGGATATTTCTAAAATGAGCGGATTACTTAAATTTATTACATGCGGAAGCGTGGACGACGGAAAATCAACTCTGATCGGACATATATTATACGATTCAAAGCTGCTCTATGCAGATCAGGAAAAGGCATTGGAGCTTGACAGTAAGGTCGGAAGCCGTGGCGGCGCCATCGACTACTCACTCCTCCTCGACGGACTGATGGCAGAGAGAGAGCAGGGAATCACAATCGATGTGGCTTATCGTTACTTCACAACAGATAAGAGAAGCTTTATCGTGGCAGATACACCGGGCCATGAGGAGTACACAAGAAACATGGCTGTAGGTGCATCCTTTGCAGACCTTGCGGTAATTTTAATAGATGCAAAGCAGGGCGTATTGGTTCAGACAAGAAGACACGCAAGAATCTGCGCGCTCATGGGAATCAACTACTTTGTATTTGCTGTAAACAAGATGGATCTTGTAGGCTACGACGAGAAGCGTTTCGATGAAATCACAAAGCAGATTATTGAGCTTACAAAGGAGCTTGAGCTCAAAAATGTAGTAATAATTCCTGTTTCTGCAACAGAGGGTGACAATGTAACAACAAAGTCAGAAAATATCCCATGGTACAAGGGACCTGCTCTTTTATCATACCTTGAGGATGTTGACATAAAGGATGAGAACGAGGAAGAGGCTTTTACATGCCTGTACAGAGAGTCTGCCGTCCTGACCACACCTTCCGTGGATTCCAGGGCCAGATAGAGGCCGGAGAGGTAAAGGTGGGCGATGAAATCACCACACTGCCAAGCAATGAGACAGCCCATGTAAAGAGCATCCATGTGGGTGATAAGCTAAGCGATAGCGCATTTACAGGCCAGCCGGTTACAATCCAGCTCGACAGAGAGGTGGACGTATCAAGAGGCTGTGTGCTCACAATCGGTTCAGGAGCAAAGGTTGCGTCATCCATCACAGCTACAATACTCTGGATGGATGACGATGAACTCTTCAAGGGAAAGAACTTCTTCTTCAAGCTAGGTACCAAGTCGATACCGGGCATCGTAACAGAGATTGAGCATACCATCGATGTAAACACAGGTGAGGAAAAGCCTGCCGACAAGCTCAAAAAGAATGAGATAGCAGTTGTAAAGATTGCATTCTCGGACAAGATAGTCTGCGATAAGTTCAAAAATCACAAGACACTCGGTGAGTTCATCTTAATCGACCGTGTGACGGATATGACATCTGCCTGTGGTGTGGTTGAAGAGGTACACACAGAGGAAAGCGGCCTCTATGAGGGCAGAGTAGACAGAAACGTAAGAGCTGCAATCAAGGGGCAGAAGGCAATCACCGCCGTATTCGTAGACGGAGTGGATGGTGTAAACCGCGGCTTTGTGGAGGATGTCGAGAAAGCCTTAAATATAGACGGACGCCATACTTATCTCTACGCACCAAAGGAGGGTGAGGACTTCGTAAATGTAGTCAAGCATCTAAGCCATGCCGGAATACTCGTACTTCTGCTCATCAGCCAAAAGCAGGAGAAGGAGCTTGAAGCCGACAAAGTTGAGTTCACAAAGGACTGGAACAAAAACGGCAGAGATGTGGACCAGGCTGCGGAGTTTATCAAAAAGCAGTCAGTATATGACGGCGTGATCGTAAACACAAGTGAGTATATCTGATAAAAATATATAAGCAGATGAACAGCATCCCATATTCATTTAATAATATGAAGGGATGCTGTTTTTGTAACCAATTTCCACGTTGAAAAGCACGCCCCAATGTGGTAAAATTGACAAAGATAATTTAAAGAAAAACACACAGGAGGATTAACATACAATGGAAAGTTACAAGAGCGAATTTATAGACTTTATGGTGGAGAGTGACGTGCTGAAATTTGGTGATTTCACATTAAAGAGCGGCCGTAAATCACCATTTTTCATGAATGCGGGAGCATATGTGACAGGCTCACAGCTTAAGAGACTCGGAGAGTACTACGCAAAGGCTATCCATGCTAACTACGGAGATGACTTTGATGTATTATTCGGACCTGCATACAAGGGAATTCCGCTTGCAGTGGTAACAGCTATCGCATACCATGAGCTCTATGGCAAAGAGGTGCGCTACTGCTCAGACAGAAAAGAGGCAAAGGATCACGGTGCAGACAAGGGAGGCTTCCTTGGAAGCAAGCTTAAGGATGGCGACAGAGTAGTCATGATAGAGGATGTCACCACATCCGGCAAATCAATGGAGGAGACAGTTCCAAAGGTAAGAGGAGCTGCAGATGTTACAATCGTAGGCCTTATGGTGAGCCTTAACAGAATGGAAGTCGGACAGGGCGGCAAGGTAAGCGCGCTCGATGAGATTCATGAGAAGTACGGCTTTGAGGGCAAGTCAATCGTCACAATGGCAGAGGTCACAGAGTATCTCTACAACAGAGAGCATGATGGCAGAGTAGTCATTGATGACACGATCAAAGCAGCTATAGATGAGTACTATAAGCAGTACGGCTGCAAATAGGAGAATATAAATTGCTTGGCAGAAGAAAACGTAACAGGTATAAGTTTACGGAAAAGAAGCAATCTAAGAGGGGGATAGCTGCACTTGTTGTGGCTATCCTCATAGAGATTGTATATATAGTTTTTTTGAATGCGGCATTCAGAGGAGATGGCAATCTGTCTATGTACTATGCAGTGCCGGTATATTGATGCTTGGCATATCTCTGGCAGATTTCGGGTTTGCCATCAGAAGCCTCTTTGATGAGGAATCATTCATGACGTTTCCACGGTTGGCAGTGTTTTTTTCACTCATAGCGGTAATCAGCTGGGGAGGAACATATGCTGCAGGTTTTATTATATGAAAGAAAGATTATAGGGATATATGAGTTATAAAGAGATTTATGAGCTCTCCAATGAGCTTTACGCAGAGCGATTAGAGCTTGTGGAGGAGCGGATAGAACAGATCGTCAGAGAGCCTGCGATAGAGCCGGCTTTTGTAGATTATTTCAGAAGTGCGGCAAAGTGCATCAACACTATTAAAAACCATAACGCAGATAAGGAATTTAACGATTTATTCTATTCACAGTTTGATAAAGAAAATTATGAGAAAAGCTATGCCAACCCGGCATACGCCGTAAAGGTGCTCGGAGATGAGTATGGTCAGCTTTTATCGGCTGTATATGCAAAAATTGCCGGAAGCATTACACATATCTATCAGGGGGATATAAAATATCTCTGCATTTATGCAGAGCTTATTGTAGAGCTTTACAATTATTTGAGAATGCCAATGAGCTGAGTCCTGATGAGATAAGGGGATGTATATATTCGTTCATGCATGATTATGAGGAGATATTTGCAGAGGATGACAACAGGGCACTCCTTGACCCGGCTTATGATTACTATACAGAGCTTGTAAATGAGGCAGATTTGTCAAATGATGATTATCTGTATTCTTACGGACTGTATGTCGGAGAGAATGAGCGCGCCGGCAGAGCGCATCTGGCTTCATTTTCAGATGAGGAGATACAGGCAATGGCAGATACCTATACAGAAGGATACCGCATTGGCTTTATTACCTGCAACAAGGATATCTCAAAGAAGTCGGTGGTTCAGGTGCTTTATCCGCTTGGCTTTGAGCGTATGATAAGAGCAGCATTAAAGAATTTTGAGAAAATGGGTATGAAGCCTGCCATGAGACCATTTTCCACATCGGTCAATAAGCAGTTTGACTATGACCACAAGGAGGATATGGCACTGTGGCTTGACAAGGCATATGTGGAGTATCGTCTTGAGTGCATGCACAATGCACTTGAGAGAATGAAGGATGTAGCATGCAAATGTGGAGGACCGGCTGTCATAGAGATATTTGGAGAGGAGCCGTTTGCTCCGGTTTCAAAGAAGGAGGCTGCGCACTTTAATGATGAGCAACAGAAGCTTGTAGTCCATATGACAAGCGTGCGCTCACAGTATATGAACAGCTATATCCACAGCGAGGACAGAAGCTTTACGATCATCGCCTATCCGTGTGCTGCAATCGGACCTGATTATAAGGAAATTTTTACGGAGACTGTAAAGATTAATACTCTTGATTATGCACTCTACAGGGATATGCAGCAGAAAATCATAGATGTGCTCGATACAGCAGACAGGGTGCATATCGTCGGGACAAACGGCAACAGGACAGATTTGTATGTCAAGATTCATGAGCTTAAGGAGCCTTCGAAGGAGACGGCTTTGAAAACTGTGTGGCTGATGTAAATATCCCTGTCGGAGAGGTGTTTACTTCACCGGTGTTAGAGGGCACAAACGGTAAGCTGCATGTCAGTCAGGTATATCTTAATGAGCTTAATTTCCTTAATCTGGAAATCGACTTTAAGGATGGCATGATTGATAAATATACATGTACCAATTTTGAGGATGAGGAAGAAAACAGAAAGTATATATCAGACAATGTGCTTTTCCATCACGACACACTGCCTATGGGTGAGTTTGCCATAGGCACCAATACGACAGCCTACCGTATGGCAAGAGTATACGATATCGCGGCAAAGATGCCTATTCTCATAGCAGAGAAGACAGGACCGCACTTTGCAGTGGGTGATACCTGCTACACATACGATGAGGACAATATGACATACAACCCTGACGGAAAAGCAATCATTGCCAGGGACAATTCAGTTTCCATCCGCAGAAAAGATGATATATCAAAGGCATATTTCAACTGCCACACGGATATCACAATACCATATGATGAGCTTGGAGCCATCACAGTTATTCGACACGATGGCTCAACCTGTGATATAATAAGAGATGGCAGATTTGTGCTTGAGGGCGTAGAAGAGTTGAACAAACCGCTCGATACGCTTGATGCTGAAAGTAAATAATTGTTAGACATATAAGGAGGATAAAATGGCAAAAGTAGGAATAGTTATGGGCAGCGACTCAGATTTAAAGGTGATGAGTAAGGCAGCAGATATGCTTGAAGAGCTCGGAATAGAGTATGAGCTCACCATCATCTCGGCACACCGTGAGCCGGATGAGCTTATTGAGTGGACAAGAGGCGCTTGTGATAGAGATGTAAAGGTAATAATAGCAGGAGCTGGAATGGCAGCAGCACTTCCGGGAATGTGTGCAGCGCTTTTTGCACTTCCTGTTATCGGAGTACCGCTTTCAGGAAAGAATCTGGATGGAATGGATGCAGTGTTCTCAATCATGCAGATGCCACCTGGAGTGCCTGTTGCCACAGTTGCAATTGACGGTGCGAAAAATGCAGCAATCCTTGCAGCAAGATACTCGCAGCAGGTGATGATGCAATCCTTGAGAAAATCAAAAAGTATACAGCAGATATGAAGGCTCAGGTTGTAGCAAAGGATGCGAAATTGAAACAGGTTGGATATAAGCAGTATCTTGCTGAAAAATAGATTGTATTGTCATCTATAGGAGGGTTTTTATGGGTATATTGCAAAAGGCAGACAGATGTATGGATGAGGCAGCAGCCTTATTTGGCGAGAATAAGCTTTTTTTGGCAGAGAAGAAGGCACAGGAGACAGCCGGTCTTTATAAGAGCTGTGGCGCATATGAGCAGATGGCAAAGACTGTCAATCTTATGGGAGTCATATATGCATCTATTGGAGATGTAAGCATGTCGATTGACTGCTACCTGGAGGCTATGGATGTAGCTGTGGAGCAGGGCTCAACAGAGATAATAATGCTTGTTAACAATAATATAGGCTCACTCTATATGGAGCTTGGATTGTATGAAAAGGCTATCAGATATTTTAACGAAGCACTGGAGCTGTGCAAGCCACCACTGCATGGAGAGAGGGATAGCTATTATCAGGAGCTTCTCATGCTTCATCTGAATCTGTGCATATCATACACAGGAATTAATGAGTTTGAAAAGGCAGAAAAGCATCTTTCTGACGCGATACTCCTTAATGATATAGCTGGCAGTGATAAAAACAGATTTCTGATAGACATGTCACAGGCACATCTGCTATGGAAGATGGGAAATGAGGATGAGGTCAGAGATCATGTGGAAGAGCTGGTTGAGGGTGCGATAAACAATATCGATTCTGCCGATTATGTGCTTGAGATACTAAGTCTTTGCAATCTATTTATGAATATGGGGGAGTTCGATGCATGGAAAAAGGTTATTGTGGAGTATGAAAGATTTGCCACTGATACGCAAAATCTGTTTTTCCAGAAGACCTGTGTCAAGATGTGGATGAAATATGAGAGAGCCATGGGTGATACAGAGGCATACAACAAGCTGTGCGTATATTACGCAAATCTCCACTCTATGCAGGTGAAGGAGCAGATAAAGCGTCTTGGTGATACAATAGACCTTAAGCTTCAGCTTCAGGAGACTGAGTATGAGCGCCGTAAGGCAGTCAGACTCAACTACACAGATATGCTTACAGGCATGGGCAATAAGTTCAAGATGCGAAACGATTTTGAAAAGCTTGTGAGCAAAAATCAGGATTCAGATGGTGCAGGAATCACGTTTGGAGTAGTGGATATAGATTTCTTCAAGTCATTTAACAGAAACAGTGGCATAGTCACCGGTGATGCAGTGCTAAAAGAAGTGTCATCCATAATAAATGAGAGCATCAAAGATAAGGGAATGGGGTATCATTTCTATGGTGATGAATTCTACATAATCCTGCAGGAAACGGATGAGGATATCATTAAAAATATAGCCGAGCATATAAGACTTGAGCTTGCAAAAAAACAGATACTTCATGAGAGCTCTAAGGTGGATGAGTATCTGACTGTATCACAGGCATATGTTACCGCCCCGGATGTAAAGGTGCCGGATGAGTTTTCAAAGCTGTTCAAGACGGTGGATGAAGTGCTCAATGATGTGAAGGAAAAGGGCAGAAATACATATAAGATAGTCTGATGCTTTAAGTATATAAGACAACTATAAAAAGACACGCAGCCGTAAAACGGATGCGTGTCTTTTTAGATTCCGGCAATAACAATATCAGTGCCTGCCTTCTTATAGATATCTGCTGTCTCAGGAGAGATACCGGAGTCGGTGATTACCATATTGATGTCATCAAGCGATGCATAGCTGGATATGGATGTGGTATCAAACTTGGTGTGGTCTACAAGAGCCACAGTTTTAGCGGAGGCCTTGATACACATGTGCTTTAAATCAGCCTCGTATATACTGAAATCAGTCAGTCCGTCTTCTACAGAGAAGCCTCTTGCTGACACGAACGCGATATCTGTGTGTATCTTTTTGAGTAAATCAGCGCCAAGCAGTCCTTCTATGGAAGCGGATGCACTGGTTACGATACCGCCTGTCAGGATGACTGTGACACCCGGGATATCCTTTAGCTCTAAAGCCAGATTGATGCCATTGGTGATGACGGTCAGTTCTGTAAAGCCTGAAAGCTTCATGCCGAGAGTGTAGGCTGTGGAGCTGGCATCAAGGAATATACACATATGGTCACTTACGAGCTTTATCGCCTCGTTTGCAATCTCCTCTTTAGCTTCCTTGTTTTCCAGGGCGCGGTCATGGAACAGGTAGGCCCTCGAGGTTAAATCAGTCATGTCATGGGTTTTATCCTTGTAGATAGCACCGCCGTGAGTCTTTGTCAGAAGCTTTTCCTTATCCATCTGGTTTAAATCTGTTCTTATTGTCGTGGTCGATACACCAAGCAGTTCACTGAGCTCATTGGTGGTGGCCTTGCGGTTTTCTTTTAAATAATCGAGAATCTTTTGTTGTCTTTCTAATTGCAGCATAGATTTTCCTCTTTCTTTTGATTTCTGTTGTATTTTTACGTACATATTTTTATCACAAAGCATTGCATAAATATATAATAACTCAAATAAGTAAATAAAGCCAGTGTTTTCGATTGCTTATGCTTTTTTTTATTTAATGACATTTAATTATATTTATTTTTACTTTTATTTACTTTTGCTATTGCATTTTTTCTTTTAAAGTGTTATATTTATATCATCAAATAAAAGCAAACACAAATTATATAAGGCGGAGGTATTATTAAATGAAGTTTTTCGTAGATACAGCAAATGTCGAGGACATTAAGAAAGCAAACGATATGGGAGTCATCTGTGGAGTCACAACAAACCCTTCACTCATCGCAAAAGAGGGCAGAGACTTCAATGAGGTAATTAAAGAAATCACATCTATCGTTGACGGACCGATAAGCGGAGAGGTAAAAGCAACAACAGTTGATGCAGAGGGCATGATAAAAGAAGGACGTGAAATCGCAGCTATTCATCCAAACATGGTAGTTAAGATTCCTATGACAGTTGAGGGACTTAAGGCTGTCAAGGTACTTTCATCAGAGGGCATCAAGACAAACGTTACTCTTATTTTTTCAGCAAATCAGGCAATTCTTGCTGCAAATGCAGGTGCTACATATGTTTCACCTTTCCTTGGCAGACTTGATGATATCAGCCAGCCGGGCATTGAGCTGATCAGACAGATTTCAGAGATTTTTGATATCTATGGATATGATACAGAGATTATTGCAGCTTCAATCAGAAACCCGATTCATGTCACAGACTGTGCACTTGCAGGAGCTGATATCGCAACAATTCCTTACAAGGTTATCGAGCAGATGACAAAGCATCCACTTACAGATCAGGGAATCGAGAAGTTCCAGGCTGATTACAGAGCTGTATTTGGGGATTAGATATTATAAACCAAAGACAGGTATAAATATTTTATTTCATGTCATAGATTTAACAGGAGAACAAAATGAACAAATTAGAGCTTCAGATTACAGCAAATGAAGTCAGGAAGGGTATCGTCACGGCTGTGCATTCTGCAAAGGCGGGACATCCGGGCGGCTCACTTTCTGCAGCAGATATATTTACATATCTGTATTTTGAGGAGATGAACATTGATCCAAAGAATCCTAAAAAGCCGGATAGAGACCGTTTTGTGCTTTCAAAGGGACACACGGCTCCGGGACTTACTCTACACTTGCGCAGAGAGGCTATTTTCCGGTTGAGGATTTAAAAACACTCAGACATCTGGGATCATATCTGCAGGGACATCCTGACATGAAGCATATCCCGGGTGTGGATATGTCAAGCGGTTCGCTCGGACAGGGCATTTCTGCGGCGGTAGGAATGGCACTTTCTGCAAAGCTTACAAATGATGATTACAGAGTATATACACTTCTCGGCGATGGCGAGATTCAGGAGGGACAGGTCTGGGAGGCTGCCATGTTTGCGGGCTTCAGAAGGCTTGATAACCTTGTTGTTATAGTTGATAACAACGGACTTCAGATTGATGGACCAGTGGATCAGGTGTGCTCACCATATCCTATTGGTGAGAAATTCAAGGCATTCAATTTCCATGTGATTGATCTGAAGGATGGAAATGACATGGATCAGATTGCTGACGCATTTAAAGAGGCAAGAAATACAAAGGGTATGCCGACGGCAATTATAGCACATACCGTAAAGGGCAAGGGTGTTTCATTTATGGAAAATCAGGTCGGCTGGCATGGCAAGGCTCCTAATGATGAAGAGTATGCAGTTGCCATGGAGGATCTGAGAAAGGAAGGTGAAGCATTATGTCAGAAGTAAAGAAAATCGCCACACGTGTCAGCTACGGAAATGCACTTGTAGAGCTTGCAAAGGAGCACGATGACGTATATGTTCTTGATGCTGATCTTGCGGCTGCCACACAGACAGCCATCTTCAAAAAGGAATTTCCAGATCGTCACATAGACTGTGGTATCGCAGAGTGCAACATGATGGGCATTGCTGCAGGACTTGCGGCTACGGGAAAGGTGCCATTTGCCAGTTCATTTGCCATGTTTGCGGCAGGTCGTGCGTTTGAGCAGGTGAGAAACTCTATTGGATATCCTCATCTCAATGTGAAAATCGGTGCGACACACGCAGGTATTTCGGTAGGAGAGGATGGAGCTACTCACCAGTGCAACGAGGATATTGCACTCATGAGAGCAATTCCAGGCATGGTTGTAATAAACCCAAGTGATGATATAGAGGCAAGAGCCGCCGTAAAGGCAGCTTATGAGCATGAGGCCCTGTATACATGAGGTTTGGCCGTCTTGCAACACCGATAATAAATGACAATGCAGAGTATAAATTTGAAATTGGAAAGGGTGTTACACTCCGTGAGGGCACGGATGTAGCTATCATAGCTACCGGTCTGTGCGTGGCAGAGTCACTTGCAGCGGCAGAAAAGCTTGCAGCAGATGGCGTAAATGCAAAGGTCATAAATATACACACTATCAAGCCTCTTGATGAGGAACTTGTTGTAGTTGCAGCAAAGGAATGCGGCAGGGTGGTTACCGTGGAGGAGCACTCTGTAATAGGAGGACTTGGAGCCGCGGTATGTGAGACACTTTCGCGTAAGGCTCCAACACCGGTAAAGACAATAGGCATACAGGACTGCTTTGGTGAGTCAGGTCCGGCTGTAGCTTTGCTTAAAAAATACGGACTTGATGCAGATGGCATTTATGCATCAGTGAAGGATTTTTTATAAGTATTTAAAATAGTTTGGTTTTATCATTTTTCATATTTTCCCTAATATAATAATAAACTAATAAAAGAAAGGACAGCCGGGATACGGTTGTCCTTTCTTCTATTTTGTATACATATAAAAACTTTGATGTTTTAATTAATGTAAAATAATTTGATAAGATTTAAAATATATTGTGTTATAGGTTTTTATCTGATATATTAAATCTATAAATGCTGGGCGACCTGTGTTTTCGTATAACTGATAAGGCAAAAAGAAAGGGGACATCACATGAAACTGATATGTAAGAAGTGTCTGCTTAGAGAAATGGCAGAGGCCGATGCAGCAATGATAAAAAATATGTTGATGCGATAAAGGCGAGGACAGAGTGCCGGAAAAAGAGTATGAGGCAAGGCTTGCAGTGTGCAAGGCGTGTGACAGGCTAAATGCCGGAACCTGTAATGCATGCGGCTGTTATGTGGAGCTTCGGGCGCTTACAGGCGTTTCGCACTGCCCTCATAAAAAGTGGTAGTACAAATAAATAATAATAAAATGACTGCGGTTTTGATTTCCGCAGTCATTTTATTATTATTTAGTGTTTTTTTCAATGTCAAGAGGTGCATAATTGATGGATACAACAATGTCCTGATCGTAGTTACCGAAGTTTTTTCCGAATATTGTGAGTCCACCGACATGGGCAGAATCCTCATCGACAGCTATGCGGAAGCGGATTGTGCTTGTGTAGTCAAGCTTTAGCTCAGAGGTTGTGATATCTGATATCTTAAGACCGTCTATGAAGGTGCCTTTATGATTTATGACTAAAAGCTTGAGGAGACCGTATTGATTCAAGTTTTGAGGCCACCATTCAGGGGTGAACATTCCGCGTACATCTCCATAGTCACCGGGAGAGGTCCAGGTGCCGACCAGAGTGTCATTTATGTAAAAGCTTATATCACTTGGCCAGTCGTTGTCGGTGCCCGGAGCCTCAGAACTTATCTCGGCTGAGAGTGAAAGCTGGGTGATTTTCTGATTACGTGGAATGAGGTTTGGAATTACATATTCCACATAGCCCTTTGTGAACCACATAATGTCTGCATTGAAATGGTCAGGATGGTCAAAGTAACGCACGTCATCAAGCTCTCCTATCACAAATGAGGATGTAGCCAGGCCACAGGTTGGACAGATATTGTGAGATGAAAACTGCCCTACCTTGATGGATGTGTTGTATACGTTACTTAAGTCTATTGGTTTTTCAATTTCTACTAATATACGATCCTGAATCAGTGAACACAGCTTCTGGTTGCCGTGACCGGATGAATCGTTTGAGGCGGAGATAAGTCCACACTCCTCAAGCTTTTTTATATGTCCGGTTAAAGCTCCATTGCTGATGTTTAGCTCGTTTGCAATCTGATTCATGCTCATCTGGTTATTCTCGAGCAGAATTTTTAAAATCTGGATACGAATATCAGAGCCGAGAGCTTTAAACAGTTCGAGACCATCGTCTAATGATGTGATATGTATCATATATAGATTCTCCTAAAATATTTTATAAAATTAACAACGAGTTTTTGTGTGTAAATCATGTTTTAATTATAGGAATAAGCTCCTATGTTGTCAATATATTATTGTATAGTTTTAAGCTATATTGAAGCATGTTTTAAAATAATTTAAATATATTGTGCAATATGTATAACTTACATGCGTTTCAAAACGAAAATAAAATAAATTTTAGGTATTATTAAACAATGCGTAAAATAGTTTAAAATAATCTAAAATAAATATTGACATTGCAGCTACTCTCATGTATATTATGTGCATAAGCAAAACACATTAACAATCAGTGCACTTATGTGTGCAACAATGGCAGAGCAGGATAAATGTATAAGAGATAAAGGAGAAACTATGGCAAAAATTATTGTAAATAATGAGAATAAAAAGAGCACAATTGCTCCGGAGATTTATGGACATTTTTCAGAGCATCTCGGAAGATGTATCTACGAGGGATTATTTGTAGGGGAGAATTCAGATATACCAAACGTAAACGGCATGCGTACTGATGTTGTAGATGCATTAAAGGAAATGAAGATACCTGTGCTCCGCTGGCCGGGTGGCTGCTTTGCAGATGAGTATCACTGGATGGATGGTATCGGTCCTAAGGAGAAGAGAAAAAAGATGATCAACACACACTGGTGGTGTGGTTGAGGACAACAGCTTCGGAACACATGAGTTTTTTGAGCTTTGCAGACAGTTGGGCTGTAAGACATATGTGAACGGAAATTTAGGAAGCGGAACAGTGCGCGAGATGAGTGAGTGGGTAGAGTACATCACATTTAACGGAGTATCACCTATGGCTGATTTGCGTAAGGCAAACGGACACGAAGACCCATGGACTATTGACTACTTCGGTGTGGGAAATGAGAACTGGGGATGTGGTGGAAACATGCGTCCTGAGCATTATGCAGATGAATACCGCAGATACCAGACTTATGTCAGAAATTATGCAGCAATCAGCCAATCAATAAAATCTGCTGTGGTCCAAATGTGGATGACTATGAGTGGACAAAGAAGGTGATGGCTACATGCTTCGATCATTGTGAGCCTAGATTACATGGTCAGATGGATGGATTATCACTTCATTATTACACACTTCCGGAGACAGAGGATGACTGGAATATCAAGGGAAGTGCGACAGATTTTACAGAGGATATTTTTTATCAGACTCTTAAGAGAGGATATTTCATGGAGGAGCTCATCAATCGTCATGGAGCTATAATGGATGAGTATGATCCTGATAAGAATATAGGTTTTATTGTTGATGAGTGGGGCATCTGGTCAGATGTGGAGCCTGGTACCAATCCGGGATTCTTATATCAGCAGAACACAATGCGTGATGCACTTGTTGCAGGTATGACATTAAACATTTTCAACAAGCATTCCGACCGTGTGAAGATGGCATGTATTGCACAGCTTATAAATGTGCTTCAGTCTGTAATGCTCACAGACGGCGATAAGATGATAAAGACACCTACATATTATGTATTCCATATGATGAGACATCATCAGGGCGCAGCTCTTTTGGACAGCTCTCTTGTAGGAGGAGCTACTGTTGGTTCAGGAAAGAATGAGCTTCCGAAGGTTTTTGAGTCTGTATCAGAGGATAAGGATGGAGTGATCACAGTCACACTTACAAACAATTCTCTTGAGTCGTCAGAGGATGTTGATATTATGCTCACAAATGAGGGTGACAAATACAGTGTAAGTGAGGCCAGATACATCGAAGGTGCCATGGATGCACACAATACCTTTGAAGCACCTGAGGTAGTGGATGAGAAGGATTTCACAGCATATGAAAATACACAGACAGGTGTGAAGGTTACTCTTCCGGCATGCAGTGTTGTTACACTTAGATTATCGAAATAATATTAAAACAGCTATTCAGAATCACGGGGAATAAAAAGCAGGTTTTTCTGTTCCTCAAGTGGTTCTGAATAGTTATGTATTAAAAGAAAAATCGCTTTTTATGATGCTTGCAAATATTGGCTGGTCAATTTTGATGGTTGAAGTATTTTATATGGAGAGAGTAGAATATGGATTTAAAGAATATAAAAATAGAGGTTCCGTTTTGGGGACATATGCAGGAGCTTGTGACAGATGTTGTCATTCCGTTTCAGGAAGACGTGCTTAATGACAGACAGCCTGGAGTGGAAAAAAGTCATGCAATAGAGAATTTTAAGATTGCAGCAGGCCTTTCACAGGGCGAGTTTTACGGTATGGTCTTTCAGGACAGTGACGTGGCAAAATGGCTTGAGGGAGTGGCATATTCTCTGATAATAAAGCCTGATGCTGCGCTTGAAAAGAGAGCTGATGACATTATAGATATTATCGCCGCAGCACAGCAGCCGGATGGATATCTGAATACATATTTCACAATAAAAGAGCCTGAGCACAGATGGCAGAATCTGCTTGAGTGTCATGAGCTGTACTGTGCAGGTCATATGATGGAGGCTGCTGTCGCATATTATGAGGCTACCGGCAAGGATAAGCTGCTTAAGGTTATGGAAGGCATGGCGGGACACATCATAGACAGATTCGGGCCTGACAAGCTGCCCGGAATACCGGGGCATCAGGAGGTTGAAATAGGTCTGATGCGCATGTATCATGCAACAGGAAATGAGGCCTACAAAAAGCAGGCGAGATATTTTCTTGAGGAGAGGGGGAAAAATCCTGCTTTTTGCTGAGGAAGCCGCAAAGCGTGATTGGAATCATTTTGGAATGGTTCCTAAGGATATAAAGTATAACCAGAGCCATGCTACCATTTATGAACAGGAAGAAGCGGTAGGACACAGTGTGCGTGCTGTCTATATGTATACAGCCATGGCAGATTTGGCAGCAACGGAGCACGATGAAAAGCTTTTTGCTGCTTGTGAGCGACTGTGGAATAACATGACAGAAAAGAAGATGTATATAACAGGAGGTATAGGCTCAACAGTGGAGGGAGAGGCCTTTACGAAGGAGTATGAGCTGCCGAATGATATGGCATACGCTGAGACCTGTGCATCGATAGGGCTTGTTTTCTTTGCAAAGCAGATGCTTAAAATAAGCAAAAACGGCAAATACGCAGATGTCATGGAGAGGGAATTATACAACGGAATTATAAGTGGAATGCAGCTTGATGGAAAGAGATTTTTTTATGTGAATCCGCTTGAGGTAAATCCCGGAGTATCAGGTGAAATATTTGGCTATAAGCATGTCATTCCTGAAAGACCGGGCTGGTATGCATGTGCATGCTGTCCTCCGAATCTTGTGCGTATGGTTACATCTCTGGGCAGATATGCGTGGGATGAGGATGATGATGTAATCTATTCACATCTTTTCATCGGTCAGGAGGCTCGGCTTAAAAAAGCAGATATAAAGGTTGTCAGTGAATATCCGTGGAAGGGACATGTTTCATACAGCATTACGCCGAAGACAGGCGATGAATTTGCTGTTGCAATACATATTCCGGGATATCTGAAGAGCTTTGAGGTGACACTCAATGGCATGAGGTTAAAAGAGAATAGTGAGACAAAAGCAAATGTGTTCTATTCTTATAGGGATGGCTATATCTATATAAAAAATAAATGGCATGACAACGATGTTATAGAAATCAGCTTCAATATGGATATCCGTGTAATATATGCCAATACAAAGGTAAGAGAGGACATAGGATGTGCAGCTTTGCAAAGAGGTCCGGTAGTGTACGCTTTTGAAGGAGTGGACAATGATGATGATGTGCAGAGTCTGATGATAGATGTGTCAAGGCTTAATGAAGCACAGATTGAAACAGAAGCTGAGGGAACATTAAAGGGTGCGGTTCTTTTAGATATTCCTGCAGTGAGACTTGAAAGCTCAGATGCGCTGTATTCTGAGAAGCCACCTAGACAAAAGTCTGTAATAGCAAGGGCTATACCATATTATATGTGGGGAAATCGAGGACTTAATCAGATGAGGGTATGGATGCATACTATTTAAATAAAATTGCAGAGTATGTTACAGTAGTTTCACAGTTGGATACAAACGCACTCGTAGATGGGTACTATGATAAATACGACATTCTGCTTGAGCGTAGAAATTTTTAGAAGTTGAAAAGCATGTAGCGGTACAGGTACAGATTGGGCTCGGATTTGAGAAATCCCTTGAGGAAAAGAATTATCAGGTAATCGTTACACCTTTTGGCAATCTTTGAGTATTAAAGAAACTTCTGGGCACCACAGCCTGACTTTTATACAGGTGCAGAGGCATGAATGCTTGCAGGAGGAGCACATCATACAGTGTTCACATATGACCTTACAGCTGAGCAGATGGATGAGTGAGTTACCATGATGAGTATAGAGGCTGTATTTGTCGACAATGACACAACAATCAGAAAATTCAAGAAGGGACTTATGCTTGAAAATATTTTCTACAAATAAAGTTAATAATTACTAAAAAAGGACAGCCGAGATGTGGTTGTCTTTTTTTATCGCTTAATATGTACACGAGTACAAATGGATATAAATGAAAAATTATGAAAAATAAACAAAATAACCTCTAAAATAATAACAAAAACAACAAAAATGTAAATACATATTGACAATACAAGATGGCGGAGTTATATTATGGATATAAGGCAACGTACACGTGTACAAAACAAGCAAATAGAGGAAGTATGGAGAAGATACCTGACGAGGTAGATTGCTCCAGGTATTCCGGAATGGAGACTATATGATTAAGTTAAAGAAAATTATGGCATTGGGGTTGTCAGCGTTGATGGTTACATCACTTGTTGGATGTGGAGGAACAACCAATGCAACAGAAAACAAAAAGTCAGACTCATCAAAAGGAACAGAGATTACTTTTTGGAATAGCTTTACAGGAGCAGACGGGGATATGCTTGTAAAGATGGTTGACAAGTTTAATAAAGAAAACAAGGATGGAATAAAAGTTAAAATGGATATTTCATCAGATTTTGATAGTCAGCTTTCTACAGCATTTGCTGCAGGTGAGGGACCGACAATGATACTAAGCTCAAGTGCCTATCGTTTTACATATGGGGATTATTTACAAGATGTAAGTGATGTTTTCGATAAAACAGATCTTGATAAGACGGATTTTATCCAATCATATTTGGATTATTGTTCAGATGATGACAAAACGTATTTTGTACCATTTCAGGTAGTGGGTTATTATATGTACTGGAATAAAGATTTATTTAAGCAGGCAGGGCTTGATCCTGAAACACCTCCTGTAAATTGGGATGAATGGGCAAAGGATGCTGCTAAGATAACTGATTCTAGTAAGAATATATATGGCTCAGGTATTTCATACGATTATGCATATCAGATTGCACATATTATGCAGAGGTTTGGCGGACTCGCTGTAACAGATGACAATGGCAAGTGGAAAGCTAATTTTGAAAATAATGCAGGCTATGAGAAATTCCTTAATATGTATAAAGATATGATCGATAAGGGGGATAATCCGGTAGAGGCTGATACTGATTCGATGGTAAGTGCGGGTCAGGTCGGAATAACAGTTGGTGGTCCATGGGTTACAGCAGGTCTGGATACAGCTGGTGTTGATTATGGTATTGGTCTTATTCCACAAGACGATGCAGGTGATATGAATTCAGTTGAAGTAATCGGATTTGGAATTACAACAGCTGCAAGTGATGCTGAAAAGGAAGCTGCTTACAAGTTTATTGAGTGGTGGAATACACAGGACAAAGATGGAAGTAGTCCGGCATTAGAGTGGTCACTTAAGAATGGTTTCCCAGCATATACATATTCAGTGCAGAATAATGATGAGTATAAAGCTAATAAGAAACTTAGTGCTATGTCAGCCGCAAATCCTGAAGCACCAACAGATTTCATAGTTGATTCAAATTTCCCTGGAATTAATGCAGTATTATCAGATGTTATTCCGGAAATGATTAATTCAGTTGCATTTGGTAATTCATCAGTTGAGGAGGCATTAACAAAGGCACAGGAAGCAACTCAGAAAATTGTTGATAAGTATAACAAATAGCGGTAATTGTCAAATTATAGTACAAGTAAGGGTGGCTTAAATAGTCACCCTTACGAATAGAAAGGATGGAATAAGTGATGGAAAAAATCAAAAGGTATTGGAATAAGCCATCCAGAAGTGCATATCTGTTTATAGCTCCATCAATAGTATTATTGATATTGTTCAGTATAATTCCTTTAATTATGGCGTTTGGATTAAGTTTTTTTGATGTACCGATTACAATGAATCATGCAACATTTATAGGATGGGATAATTTTGTTGAAGCATTTCATGATCCGCGATTTATAAACAGTTTGAAGGTGACAGCAATTTTTACTGGAATAGAAGTTCCTGTTCAAGTGTTTGGTGCTTTGATAATTGCGGCGTTTATAAGTAAAAATAATAAAAGGAATAAGTTCTTACGTGCAGTGTATTTCCTCCCAGTAATTTGTTCTGCAACTGTAATTGGCATTATGTGGAGAATGATTCTTCATTCAAATATTGGATTTATAACAGCTGTATTACAGTCCATGGGATTAGGAAAAATTAACTTTATGAATACTCCGGGACTTACAATTTTTGTAATCTCGTTCATATCAATATGGAGAAGTTTTGGTATTTCAGCAATAATTTATGTTACAGCAATTCAGCAAGTATCACCATCGTTGTATGAAGCAGCACAAATGGATGGTGCAGGAAAGATACTTCAATTTGTTAATATAACAGTTCCTTCTATAAGCCTACATTTTGGTATATTATGATGACGAGATTTGCTGGAGCGCTTCAGATTTTTGATATTATATATGTGACAACAAATGGTGGACCAAATTATACAACAGAATCAACAGTTAGTTATATATATTCCAGAGCATTCTCATCAAACTCAAGTATGGGATATGCATCGGCAATGTCGGTGGTACTTTTCATTATCATCATGTTCATTACCGTTTTGATGTATAAAAGAATGGTAAAGGAGGACTGATGATATGAAAAAGAAAAAAACAATAGGCATTGGCAGGTTTGTTTTTAACATACCAGTCGCTTTAATTCTAATAATTATAGCTATGATGGTTTTGGTGCCAGTTGTTTGGGTGACATTAAGTGCATTTAAAACGGAGAAAGAAATTATATCATGGCCACCTACATTTATTCCGAAAACATTTACATTGGAAAATTTTGTTGATGTACAAGGAAGAATAGATATTATTCGTTACATCATGAATTCTGTAATTTATGCAGGTGCAACAACAGCGTTAGCGGTTATTGTGAATAGTATGGCGGGATATGCATATGCATTTTATGATTTTAAGGGCAAAACAGCTTCGTTTCTTATGACACTTGCAACAATGATGGTTCCATTTCAGGTTATTATGGTTCCGTTATTCTTGGTTGTATATAAAATGGGAATGTATGATACATATTGGGGTCTTATAATTCCACGAGTAGCTGTTGCAGGATCAATTTTTATGATGAGAGCTGCGTTTACAGGAATTCCAAAAGAGATGGCAGAAGCTGCAAGAATAGACGGTTTAACAGAATTTGGTATTTTTTGGAAGATAATGCTTCCACAGGTGAAGCCAGCTGTAATTACACTTGTTATTCTAAGCGTAAATGGATCTTGGAATGACTTGTTATGGCCTATGATTGTTACAAGTAGTACAGAAATGCGTACTCTTGCAAATGGTTTGGCATTGTTTATCGGACAGAATACAATAGAGTATGGAGCTGCATTTGCAGGAGCTCTAGTCTCATTACTTCCAATGTTTATTCTATATATGTTTGGACAAAAGTATTTTGTTGAAGGCATGAGTAGTGGCGGATTAAAAGGATAGGAGTTGAATAATATGGAAATTACAAAGATTATATGTAATAAAAATTTCCAAATTGATAAGGTGGATTCTCGGTTATTTGGCTCTTTTCTCGAGCACATGGGAAGAGTTATTTATTCAGGAATATATGAGCCGGATAATATTAATTCTGATGAAGACGGATTTAGAAAAGATGTGTTAGAACAAGTAAAACAAATGAATGTAACTACAATTCGTTATCCGGGAGGAAATTTTGTTTCTGCATATCACTGGGAGGATGGAGTTGGACCTAAAGAAAAAAGACCTCATAAGATAGAATTAGCCTGGAAATCCATTGAGACAAATGAATTTGGAACAAATGAATTTATGAAATGGGCAAAGAAAGCTAATATTAATCCTATTTTTACAGTGAATTTAGGAACTCGTGGAGTTGAGGATGCAGCACATTATTTGGAATATTGTAATTTTCCGGGTGGTACAGAGTATAGCGATTTACGTAAAATGCACGGAGTAGACAAACCTTATGGTATAAAGCTTTGGTGTCTTGGAAATGAGATGGATGGAAGCTGGCAGGTGGGACATAAGTCAGCGGAAGAATATGGAAAACTTGCGGCAGAGACAGGAAAAGTGATGAAGATAATAGATCCGGAAATTGAATTAATTGTTTGCGGAAGTTCATTGTCAAGCATGGAAACTTATCCGGAATGGGATATGGAAGTGCTTGATAAGGCATATGATATTGCAGATTATCTTGCGTTACATCAGTATTATGCAGGCCAGGAAAAGGGAACACCGGGATTTCTTGCTCAATCGCTTGACATGGAAGAATATATCCATACTATTAGATCCGCAGCCCAGGTCATAAAACAGAAAAAGAAGTCAAAAAAAGATATGAAATTCAGTGTTGATGAGTGGGGAGTATGGGCTGTACCTAGCAATACTGTTAATAATGAATTAAATGAAGAACCATGGCAGATAGCCCCTGCAATAAGTGAGCAGATATATACTCTTGAAGATGCTTTGCTTTTTGCAGAGATGCAGATGGTTATTCTTAGGAATGCAGATGCAATTAAAATTGCATGCCAGTCTTTACTTACTAACATAAGTGCTTGCATAATGACTGAAAAGGGAGGAAATCACTGGTTGCAGACAATATACTATCCTTTTTATTATTTTGCAAACTATGCAAAAGGTATTGTGATGAAAACTATGAGTGATGGTCCCGCTTACAGCTGTAAAGAGTTTCCAAAAGTATCATATATAGATAGTCTGAGTGTTTGGAATAAAGAAGAAAATGAATTAGTTTTTTTTGCAGTTAATCGTGATGAATTTAGTAAACAGGTGATTTCTTTACAATTGTCAGATTTTGTGTCAGAAAAAGTGATTGAAAGCATAAGTATGACAGCAGATGATAAAAGATGACAAATCAGTATAATCATGAGGCAGTCAAACCTAAAACAGTCAATAATGCAAAAATTAATAATCAGGAGGTGAAAATAAGAATTAGAGCCAATTATCATTTAATATGGTCAGAATAAAAATAAAT
>ENA-OQJH01000095-OQJH01000095.1-human-gut-metagenome-genome-assembly--contig:-NODE-95-length-49441-cov-4.758365_pt1 | contig 49441 bp, 72 predicted proteins | sample MGYA00242597_ERZ504763 | MGnify/ENA primary metagenome ERZ504763 (study PRJEB26092, sample SAMD00036359) | human gut metagenome | host: Homo sapiens | study: EMG produced TPA metagenomics assembly of... | reverse complement strand
TTTGTGTCCGTTCCTCATAAATCCACAAAAACAGTCTGCAAATTTTTTATAATCATCCGTCTCAAGCCGTACCCGGTCTGCGCCGAAATACAGAGAATAAAAAACGGATTTGACCAGATACCTGTCGCACAGTTCCCCTTCTGTCATGCCATCAATGTCATCTAATATGGCATCCAGCTCCGCAAAACTTTCCTGCATCTGGCGGACATAAGCCTGATAATCCGCAGGCATTCCATCCGGTGCTTCCCCTCCATCGAATGCCAGATGCACTGCCGCCCGGTTATGTTCTGTTCCACCGGAAGCAATGCTGATGTAGCACATGACGGCAAGGATGACCGGAAGGCACAGGGCTGCCAGTACAGAGGCAATCCCTGTCCACACTTTTTTATTGGTTCCGGCTGCTATGGCTGCCCTTGCGATCAGAGCGGCAGTTGCTGGCTCCATGATGCTTCCTCCATTCTCTCTGCTTCCATCTCCTGTTTCATGCGCTCCCTGCTCTTTTCCACACCTGCCATCAGAACATCCTCATCAAATCCCGCCTCCTGATATCCGGTGCGGATAGTAGCAAGGTAGTGTTCCGAAGGGACTCCCATGCATACCCCTCCGTCATGGTATATGCCATCATTTTCTCCCGTTTTCCATCCATCTCCACTTCCAGTATTTCTTTTCCATACAGTCTCGGATATCCCTCATAACGGTCCAGGTTAAACTCATCTCTCGGACTGATCTCCCAGATTAACACCGGCACACTCTCCCCTTTTTTCGGCTCCACCGTGGCCACCGCCCCGTTCCTGTTTCCACGGAACAACAGCTCATAGTCCTTGATTTCCCCGGTTCCTACCACCTTGCATCGGGGCAGCGCAGTGCCATCTGCGCCCGGTTTAAGTTCGAGCCGTATGCAATATATCTTCTTCCTGTCATGTTCATATTCTTGTTTCCTTTCTCTGCGTTTTGTTTTTACATGGTCATGTTCATTCCCTGTGCATCCTCCGGCACCTCTTCTTCCATGCTGTCTGCCTGCTGTGCATGTCCGATTTCCAGTTCTTCTTTTCTTTCATCGCACGCAGTCTTTCCTTCTGTCTCACAGCCTGTTCCGGGTCCTTCCATGCAATGCCGCCCTCCAGATTTTCCAGAAGAAACTTCCGCGCCGTCTTAAATTCATCCCCGATCATTCCCAGCCTTAACAGCCAGGTACGGAATGTATATTTTTCGTTGGTGCTGGCAGTCTTGATCCGGCTGGCACATTTCTGGTTCAATGCCTGCGCAGAAATGGCAAGGCAGAGCTGGATATATGCCTTTATTTTTCCTGCATGGGTAGTGGAGTTAAACAGACGAAACTCGATCGTTCCCTTCTGGAACACGCTGTGCAGATTCAGACAGTGGTAACGGCTTTCATGGTAATGCCTGTGCCTTCCATCAAACCCCTTGTACCAGATCCTGCTCACTTCCTCCAGACTCTTTGGTTTCTTCCGGTTCAGTTCCTGCAAAAGTCCTCTTCCACCTTCTGGCAGTAACGATGCTCCCTCTCTACATCTACCTGAAGTGCCTTATAGATCAAATCTTCCTTGCTGTACATGATGTTGGTGATGTTCCGCAGTGTCCTTGCATCATGGGGTGCCGCGTTGATATGCACATGGATGCCTGTATTCTTTCCTGCCACTGCACCTGCATGCCGGAGCTGCCGGATGAGTTCTTGTATGACAGGGATATCCGCATATTCACAGATGGGGGAAACAAATTCTACCTTGTACTCACTCCCCGCATAACCGCCGCCTTTTTTCTGCGCCTCAATGCTGGAATCATACATGACTTTCCACCTACGGCCTGCCGCATCCCTGACACTGTACACTTCATAGCTTCCACCGTCATAGCTGGCCGCAGAGGAAAAATAGGCTGCCATGACCTCCGCAGCACGCTGTCTGGTAATACCTGTCATCTCGATCTCAATGCCGAATTTCTGCTCCCTCATGTCCATAGTCTGGCATCCCTCCTTCCTTTTCCCCCTGTCTTATCGTCCTCCGGCACTTCCGAACAGTTTCTCCTTGTACTCCGGTGCATGTACCATGAGGTTGTAACGTTCATTGCCGCATTTATAGAGGCACACGCCCCTCTGCGGATAACGGATCAGGTTGTATTCGCTCTGCTCAAGCTGCAAGGTATCGATATAAAATCTGGAATCAATGTTTCCCGCATTGAACAGAAATACATGGGTTGGAATGGAAAACAGCGGTTTCGTATACTCCCGGATTCCATCAATATTGAAGTCCTCCAGATTCTGGCTGGCAAGGATGACGGCACTGTCCTTTTTACGCACACGTTTCATAAAGTTTCGGATATATTCCACGGCGGTCAGGTTGGTAAGGAACAGATAAAACTCATCGATGCAGGCTGCCGTATGCCCGTTGGTCAGAAGTTCATTTGACATGTAGGAAAGCACATTAAACAGCATGGCATCCTTCACATTTTTGCTCGCCTGAAGCAGTCCCTTGACACCGAAAGTCAGAAAACTGCTGTCCGTAATGTTTGTATGTCCGTTAAAAAATTTGGACTCTGCTCCCTTGCACATGGAGTGAAGTCCAAGACAGATTTCCTGCAGAAGTTCTGCGGTATACAGCTGCTTCTTCTTCGCATCGTAATGCTTATATTCCTCCTCCATCAGATTGTAAAGGTCAGACAGGATCGGGTAATCCTTTGGCGTAAGCTGCCAAAGTCCGTATCGTCCCCTATGTTCCACTTCTCATAAAGTTTCGCTAACATGATCTCTATCGTGTCAAGCTGGCTGTCCGTAAAATTCTTATAACTTCGGAAAAAGTCTTTTAAGAAGGAAATATGCTGGCTTAATTTTGAGGAACAGCGGAACGCATAGGGTGCCTCTGTATCTTCCGGGCTGCCGTTTTCATCCCATGTTTTGGTTCTAACACATTGATGATATACTCCCCGCTCATCAGGTCCACAAAACAGCCTCCCAGATTTCCGGTCAAATCCACATATTCATGCTCCGGGTCCAGGCAGATAACTTTCATCCCGGACTCCCGCAGGATGGTCTGTATCAGTTTTAACAGGTAGGATTTTCCCTGCCCGGAGTTTCCAAGGATGAGGATATTGGCATTGGTCTTGTCATCCGCTCTCTGGTTGAAATCTACAATGACATTGCTTCCAAATTTATCCCTCCCGATATAAAATCCGTTCTTATCGGTCTTGCCGGAGTAGTTGAACGGGAACAGGTTCGCCACACTCGAAGCCGGAAGCGCACGTTCAAACTGTTCCAGAAAGACATTCCTGCCAGCCGGATGCACACATAGGAACCCCTGTTTCTGGCGCAGCAGCAGCTTATCCACGTTCAGTTTGGAACGGATGAGTTCTGTCAACACTTCGGTCTGCAGCAGCTTTAACTTATCCATGTCCGCTGCGGATAACTCCAGATACACAGCCGTATGAAGTAACGGCTCCCTGTTGCGGTGCATGGTCGCAATGATGTTGGTCACATCCTGCAGGTTGCTCGCTGCCGTGACTGTCTCCTGTAAATTTTCTGTATTTCCCTGTTTCATGCGGTTCTTGTTTGCCGCATTGCTGATGATTTTTTTCTCCTCTGCCGGTGTGACCTGTCTGGTATAGATACGCAGTGTCACGCCATCCTTTTCCCCAAGATGGCGCAGGATTGCCTGCTCATCCGTTGCAGTCGGATATTCCCTGAGTGCCCAGACACTGCGGAACGTATTCCCGCAGATATAATGATCCGTGTAAAACTGGATGACGGACGGTGCGATCATATCAAGGAAACTCTTAAGCCTCTCTTCCCCCGGTGTCTGTGTCTGTGTTTTTTTCTTTCTGTTGTTATTCATTTAAAATGATCCACCTCTCTCCATCAAATTCTTCAAATTTTTCCGTTGTGACATTCTGTTCAAAGTAAACAGCCAGTATCCTCTTCATGTCCTCCTCATCCGCTCTTTTGGATGTAAATCCCTGTTCCACCAGCATTTTTTCGATACGGTTTAAGTAAGCGAACACCTCATTCTCCTTCTGGTTTCTCAGCCGGATAATCAGTAAAAACTCCCTCGCCGTTGCCATCTGCACCTGCATCCGGTCAAGGTGTCCTGCATCCAGTTCCAGCAGTTTCCGCACAGTCGGGTTGGTTTCTTCCTCCGCGCGGTTCTTTAAATATCTTTTGTTGTCCTCAAAATTTTCACGGGAATTTAAGCACATCATCTCGATTTCTGTGATGCCTTTTAATACCGTCATGAGTCCATAGATTCTTGCGGAAAGGCTCTCCTCCGACAACACGGACAGGTTGCTCGGCTGGATCAGAAAATAGACCAGCTCGTCCTTCCGGTAGGTGCGGATGCTGTAATCCGACAGTTCTTTTGTCCCCATCAGCTCCCTTGTGGACTGTTCATTCTTCCGTTTCATTTGCGGTATACCTCCATTCATAATGCTGCTGTTCCACCAAAAAATACGCACATGCATAGCGGATAAATTTTAAGATGGTGGTATCCTCCACCTGTATCGTTAAAAATGCGTATACACCTGCTATCACCATCGGGAACCACAGTTTTGCATAGGCAAATGCAAACACGGATATCAGTACGATGATTCCTGTCACTGCAAGGTCTTTTAGCTCCCACAGCCACATGCTCGCTTTCGATTTCAGATTATCCGGGTATATGTACATCCCGTTCTCCCTCCTGTCTTTCTAAAAAATAAGCAATGCCACAGAGGATATATTCCACACACGGCACTGCCACGCTGTTTCCCAATGCCCGGTACCGGACACTGTCACTTGCTCCCGGAATGTCCGTCCAGTGGTCCGGGAATCCCATAAGTCTTTCACACTCAAGCGGTATGAGTTTCCTCACACGCTTTTTTCTCTGCAGGTCATCCGTGTATGCCACACAGTGCCTGTCCTCTGTTGTCAGCGTATAACTGACTCCCTGCTGATAGCCGCAGCCGTTTCCCCCGTTTTTATCCTGACGGTTGATGACATTTCCGGCGATGCAGTAGGGTTCTCCATGAACAGCAAGCGGCGTATTGTTGCCTCCCGTCCCCAGTGCAGAAGTAATGGTCTGTGCCACTTTCACCGGTCCGCTGTAGCGGGTGTCCGGTCCGTGATTGTCAAACAGGATCGGCTGGTTATTGCCTGCCATCCCTGCCGCTGCTGTAATGGTCGGACAGTATCCGATCCCGATTTCTGCATTTGCCTGACTGCTCGCCATGATAATGGGCGGTGTGCTTGAACTGTGTGCCAGAAGTTTACCGATAAGGTTCCGGTACACATCCATCCGCTGTCCTCCCTGATCCATCAGACACACGATGTCGGCTCCTGTGCCTGCATCAAAAGTGCCGCCTCCAAGATCGGCGGCAGCTTTTTCCCTCTGTTCCCTGCTCTCCTGATAATGCCTCCACACGCTTTCGGACTCAAATAATATCTCTCCGGCACTGTGGCTCCAAATCTGCGACAAGGAAGATTCTTCTGCGTCTCTGGGGGACTCCCCAAAATTGAGCGTCCAGTACCCTCCAAGCAACAGAGAATTCCTGTCCCAGAATAATCCCGGCAGGAGTCCATGCCCCATCCGGCGGTCCAGGTAAAGATACGGACTCCTCCGATATACCACAGACTTCTTCGAGGACTCTCTTAAAATCTGCTCCTTTTGGTTCTCCGCTTGAGAAGGCTCCCGGCACATTTTCCCAGACCATATACCGAGGTCGAACAGGGACATCTGCTCTCCTTCCACTGCTGTTTTTCCTCCTTTCCTCCTGCCTGCGCATTTCTTTTATGATGCGTACCTGCTCTAAAAAGAGACCGGAACGCATCCCCGCAAGTCCTGCGCGTCTCCCGGCAATGGATAAGTCCTGACATGGCGAACCCCCGGCTATCACATCCACAACCGGGAGGTTTTCCCCATGCAGTTTTGTAATGTCTCCCATGTGTTTCATCTCCGGGAACCGGTACATGGTAACTGCCATGGGAAACTTTTCTATCTCACTCGCCCACACAGGCCGTATGCCATTTCTTTTTGCTGCCAATGGAAATCCCCCGATCCCATCGAACAGACTCCCCAGCTTTTTCTCCATCCTTTCACCGCCTTATGCTGCCACTGCTTTGACAACCGTTTTTGAAATGTTGATGGCTGTCTGCGCTGCATAAACTCCGCTCATCAGGTTTGCCTTTGTGCTGGTGTCCAGTCCGAACTGTCCGGCAATCCTCGGCACCTCCGTGGAGGAAAGCATGACACCCAGACCAAGCAGAGGATGGTCCTTGAAGATCATGAGTCCTGCCGTGAGCATGGTGGACTGCAGGAAAGCGGTGAGACAGATTCCAATGACCTGCTTGCACCACTGGGTAAAACCGTCAATATATCCTCTTGGAACAGAAAACATATAAAGGCTTCCAACTGCGATCTGTATGAGCAGGATGCCTCCTCTTTTCAGGTTTCCGAAAAACACTTTTATCACGGCATACCCCATCATCACGGCACAGAATATCTGCAGGATCGGATTCCCCACTCCCGGCATGGCGGCTGACATAAGCACCTGCTGTGCAGTCATCCCGATGCTTTCCGCATCTGTAATGCCGGATAATGCCGATCCGAAGGAACTCTGCAGCGACACACTTAGAGTATAAGTTGACCGGAAGAATGGAAAACAGGCTGACCGCCATAAATCCCTTGACATAGTTTAAGGCAGTATCCTTGATACTGCCCCTTCCTCCCTGATACTCTATGGCACATTCAAAAGCTCCGACCACCAGCCCTACCACAAACAATGCCCAGCCAAGCCAGCTAAAAAAAAAAGTGGTAATTGCATTCACCCACGGCAGGTCAAACAATTCCACCCCCATATTGTTCATCATTGCAAAAAAATCATTGAGAAATCCAACGATCTTCCCATACAGCCAGTCGATGATCTGGTCTAGTACGGTTTCCGCAACAAAATCAAATATAAACATCTGACACCTTCTTTCTCACCATCCCCTATATGCCAAGGATTTTCCAGATATAGGTCGGTGCCGTCAGCGTAAACACCAGACACGCAAACAGGATTGCGGGTGCCGCCCATTCAAACTGCCCGTGTTTTCGGTAATCAAAGTATGCAGTACCCAGCTTTGCAAAGAAGAATACGGCAAGTATCAGGTCGATTGCCGGGAACACCACCTTATTGACTACTGTCTTGATCTGTGCGGAGCATCCTGCCATGTACTCGATTGCTCCTGCCACGTCCCCTTTTCCTGACGCATATACTGTAGTTCCAAACATCATCGTAAGTGCAAGCACCATCACTGCCATCATCATCCATTTCTTTTTCTTCATCTGATCTTCCTTTCCTTTTTTCTGTTTTTTTACTGCATTTTCATTTCACTGGTCTGCTCCGGTTCTTCCAAAAGGTCTGTCATCTCATAAATGACAGGATTCTCCCAGAACTTTAAATCTCCACGGTATCCAAGTTTTAAGTGGCTGAACTCCTCCGCAAGCTCCCTTACGGACTCCGGCACATTAGGTGGAAGTTCCTGATTCCAGATCACCCATTCCCCGCTCTGGTAGCACGGGGTAAGTTCTAAAACTACATAATCCTCCGGCACAAATGCCGGGTAACGCTGCAGCCTGCCCCTCGCATCATAATAAGCTGCTCCCTCCTGCATCACCGTGAGTGACATAAGCCGCAGCGTATCTGCAAGGGATTTTGTGAACCATGTTTCCCTGTCACAATTTCCGTATCCTTCCATCCCTTAAGATGGATTCCAGATTTTCTTTTCGAGTGTAATGGTAGAGCAGTCCTTCCGGCTTTTGGATTCTCTCATATCCCATTTCCTACCTCACATTCTGTGGTGCGATATGCCAGTCATCCCACAGGCTTCCCGATATCTGCACAGCGTCTGACAGGTTCATGGAAAGCATTCCATCCGGTGTCCAACAGTCAAGCAGATAAGTATATACCCGGTACTCCCCGTCCGGCATCCAGACCGGTGTGAAATGTGTCCTCCGGTAATAAGTGGAATACTCATTATTCTTAAATTCAAAGACCGCACTGTATCCATTTCGGGTTCTCTCTAAAAGCCGCCAGTAGGTTTCGTAATAAAATTCCGGGAAATAACTGACTGCCGTCTGCGGTGCCGTTGTTGCAGATGTCTGGCTGCTTGATGCCCTTACACTCAGGGAGACATTCACACCGTACCCGCTTTTTGTAACTATGCCATTTGCTGTCGGTGCCTTTTCATCGGTGACCAGATGCATATCCGCAGTCAGGGATGCCGAATAATGTTTCTCTTCAAATTCCCACCAGCCTTCATCCACATACTCGCCATCATCCTGCCAGTATCCATGGCTCTGTGTGCATCCTGCCTCACAGCTTGCCGAATGGTCCTCTGACTCCCAGTTCCAGTCACTGTGCCATACCCATTTTTCCTTCCACTTGGCTTTCCAGACACTCCATGCCGCCTGTGTCTTTTCTGGATTTACAGGCATCACTGCATTCTCTTTCCGGTATCCATCATTTCTGTCATCTGCAACAGGATTGGGCGGTGGATTGTCATCCAGATCCACAATGTTCGCGTGATGGTTCCCCGGCTCACGGATGCACTGCCTCCGCTGGCGGTCACGCTAATCGTGATATGCTGTTCTGTGGATGGGGTATGCCATTTTACCCACACGAGCTGCTGTCCATCCTCCGGGTAATATACATTTTCAACCTTGTAGCTTCTTCCCAGGATAGAAAATGTCACGGTGACGGAGTTGTCCGGATCGCTCTGTCCTCCACTGACCGTGACCGCCGTTATCACATCCGTATCCACACGGTATTCATAGTCCGCTTCGATGACTTCCGGTGTGATCACCTCATTAAACCGCACGATGCCAAGTCCTAATGCGCGGATGATATCCTCATCATTTGCTTTCTCTGTCTTAGAACCGCTCCACGCCGGATACCCTAAATCCGATGTTTCCAAAAACATGGCAAGCGGCAGGTTTTATGGGAAAGGGACGGCATTTTCTTTCGCAACAAACCGCCCCTTAACTGATTGTATTTTGCTGCTTCCGTGGCGGTAAACGCAGTCCGGACTCCCTCAAAAGTCACATATGCGATTGGCTCTAATAACAGCTTGTACTCTCCGTTTGTCAGCGTCTGGAAATCCATGCCGACATATCCTGCAATGGCTCTGATCACCTGCTCGTCCGTAAAGTACTGTTTGATGGCTGTAAGGTTTGCCCCTCCTCTTGAAGTACTGATAATCTGTGGCAGGGACTGTGCTGGATTATAAAATGTATAGCCTCCCATCCTTGCAGAAAGTCCTGCGCCATTCCTGTAGGAAGTCTTGCTTACTTTTCCAAAATGCACCCGGATATCAGTCGGATGCTTGTTGGTAAGGTCAATGGATGCTGATGCAACTGCACCATCACTGGCTCTGATTACCGTTACGCGCACACCCTCATCGTGGCTGCTCCAAAAATTAGTTCCCGTTCCTGCTCCCATACCTCCACCGCCATTGTCGATGTTCCCTTCCCCGGCTGCATAAACCGATACCGGCATTGCATGGCAAGCATAATTGCAAGAAGCAATACTACTTGTTTTAATAACTTCATCTCTTTTTCCTCACAAAAAAAGCAGACCGTTTTTACGAATCTGCTTTTCACTAACACATTATTCTTTTCTCTGTTTTTTGGCTTCTGCTACAAATGTTCTAATCGTATTAACCAAATCATCCCATTGCTCTGGTTCCTTCATATGAATGTTCCCCATACGCTCGTTATTGGAATCCCTTTGTTCCATTTGTAACCATTTTCCCTCCTGTATCAGACAAACAACTTTTTCATCTTTTACAGGTTCATCTTTTTTTAGGAACATCCATGTAACACAGTCTGTCAAAATAATAAAATCACAATATTCAAACTCTGCTTCTATCTGTTTTTTGTTTTTTCCCAATTCTAACCCTTGATAATTTTCCAAATTGGGTTTTTTCAGCTCAATCGAAACATATGGTTTTGTAGTATTCGTATAGCTATATTGTTCCGGAACGATAATAAAATCCTGCAAGCTATGTGAATCCGCATAATTTTTACGCTTATGAAGTGGATTTTTGGTATCATCCTTGTATCCTTTGTTATCCCAAACTGCTACCAATTGTTCACTTTCTGTAAGGATCGATTGTATAAAATCTCGGATTACAAAACCAAAATAAATCTCTCTTCTTTCAATTTTATATAATCTTTCTACCTCTTCCACATAATCTGCATATGATATACGTTGTTTGTACATAATCCAAGAGCCTCCTTGTCCGCTTGTTATCAGTTTATATCAAACAACATTTCTTGTCACCAACTTAGTCCATGATTCCGATTTTATTGCCATTTTCATACATGTCATCTGCGTAGGTGCCTGAGCCTTCCCCTTCATCGGTAATCCATCCGAAGCCTTCCACATATACCATGCCGTCTTTGGTATCACCTGTCTTTGGTGTCTGGTTCTCTGCCGGAGCCGGTTCCTCCTGTTTTTCCTCCTCGTAGGACGGCGGTGTATCCGGCTGGTCCGTGGCGGTTCCCTCAGACAGTGCAGGCGGCTCACTCGGTTTTTCCTCTTCTGTTTTCTCCGGGGTTTCCTGAATTTCCTGCTCCCTGTCATTTACGGAAGTTCCTGTCTCCGTCTCGATCACAAGCGGCTCTTCCATCTCTGCTTCTGTGCTTTCTGCCGGAGCCGGTTCCGGTGTTTCTGTCTCCACAAAAGTTCTGTCTCCTCCGATTCTCTCTCCACGACCTGTGCCTCCCTGTCCGGCTCATGGTAGAGCACCCTGCTGATTCCAAACACAAGCACCGCACATACTGCTAGAAGTCCTGCGACTGCCAGCCACTTTTTTGTCTTATCTTTCATGGCATTCCCTCCTTATGCTTTTTTGATTGATTTTCGTAGTTCACACGCTACCATAGAACGTCTGGAAAGTCTATGGAAATGTAATAAGTCTTACGATATCTGTAACATGTTACTAAAATTTCTCCCGGTAGGCCGCCCTCACCTTCAACCTGACCGACATATTCGACAAGATTTTTCCTGCGAAACGCACAGGCACTTCCATCGTGACCTCTGCATCCGCATAATAAGTTCCTCCCGCGATGCCAGTGCCGTGTTGTGGATGTCCACAGAAAGATTTTTGAGCCTGTACTCCAGTTCACCACTGTTGTTATAGCGGACATAACTGTTCCCATCCTCTTCCAGACCAAGCAGAAAACACATCCTGCCATAGATATCCCCATGGTCCACGGATGCCGCAAATCCCGTATCGTCCGGCTCATATCCTGCAGCATATCCTTCCCTGACACCATGATAAACTTCATTGTAATTGTCGTTTACCACGGAAACTACGGCAGATTCCATGGCATCTTTGATTCCGGCTGCCGTGATGACAAGGCGCATGTATTCTGAAACACCAAGGATGATAAAAAGCATGGCTATTGTTGCAGCTACAGCAGCCGGAGCCATGCTTCCCTCCTGCCCTGTCAGAAGTCTTTTGAAACTCTGATAGCATTTTCTCATTTCCAATACACCTCACTCTTTCCCGATGCCCTCGCCCTTATGGTTACCGGAAACGACCTTAACTTTCCAAAAAGTCCGAGGTCTTTCTGTAACGTCAGTGTTACCGTCACCTCTTCATTCAACTGGATTTTTCCGGTTCTTGACCAGCTTACGGCTGGATGTATCCCTGTTTTTTCCTCCAAGGTTCTCTGCCTTGCGGTTGTCTCACTTCCAACCCTGCCGCTGATCTCTGCCTCCCTCACCAGCTCGTCTGCAAAATTGTCAAGCTGTATCTTCGTGATAAAACCGGGAATATCCTGACGCCAAGGGCAATGACAAACATCACACAGAATACAACGACTGCCGCATCGATATATCCCTCCCCCTTTTTGTCCCTCATAATTTTATAAATCCGTTTCATTTTTTGCCTCATTTCTGCGCACGTTTTTGCGCATAACGAGTTTGTGTCAAGTGCGCGCAGACACAAATCTCGCGATTGAAAAATTTTATTTTTCAATCTTTCTCCTTCCTGCGCTTTTATCAGAACAGTGTTCCCATGGACTTTATGATCTCATAGCCGATGATGGCAAAATAGGTTGCAAGGAAACATAAGAGCATGGCAAAAGAAAAGACACGGATTTTCGGCGGGATTTTGCTGCCTTTGCCTTTAACCTCTGCAGTTCTGCCTGCTTGAAGTCGTGTGTGAGCATCTGGAAATACACTGCACCGTCATCACCTCTTAACACACCGATCAGTCCCCGGACCACATCGGAGAGCTGTGGGGAATTGAGCCTTGCCTCGAAACGGGTGAGTGCTGCCTCATAGCTGCTGGAACGCATGTCGGCACACACAATGTCCAGTTCCTTCTGGAACATCTCCCCGGCATTTTCCTTATAATGCTCCAGCATGGAAAGTACATCCCTGCTGTTTTTCAGTTCCTGTGTGATGGTGGAAACAAAACGGTACAGCTCCCCCTCGATCTGCTCCCTTTTTTCCCTTACCAGCTCTTCTGCTTTTCTTGTCTCCTTATAGTAGACCATGACTCCTAAAAGCACGAGCAGGATGGCAAGCAGCGGAAATACATGCAGTGCCGGAAGGATCAGGAGAAAAATGCTCCCTGCCTTCAGATAGCATACGCCATATAGGTTTCCGGTGTCATCTTAAGTCCTGCCGCATTAAGGACATTCTGCATCCTGCTTTTTTTGTAGGCATTCATTCCGATGTATTTTCCTAAGTATGCCGCTCCGTCCATGTAGAACGCATCCAGTGTTTTCTGCAGTTTCTTTTCTTTCTTCCCTGACTGCATCATCGCCCTGCCGGTCCGCAGTGTCGGCAGCTTTAAGATGCCCGACAGCAGAAGGAACAGTCCGCATGCCGTCAGGATGAATACAACTATCAGTACGATTTTCAATTTATCCCTCCCCCTTATGTCCGGTATTCAATCGGCTTTGTCAGTTTTATGACGCATGCCGTGGAAACAAAAATAATTGCGCCGGTAACTGCCAGCATAATCTGTCCGGGGATGGTATGCATGAGCGTATCGTACCAGGACTGGTTCAGGAAATATAACAGCGGGATATTCCCCACTGCCAACACCACCATTGTGATAAATTCCTTTCTGGGTTCAAATACCAGATATTCCAGCTCTGCATTCACGATGCGCATGTCCGACAGTTTCGCCACGATCGGTGTCAGCGTTGTCTTTAGTGACCTGTCATACAGGCAGGACTTTAAGGCATCCACCCACTCCATGAACACATCATTTTCAATCTTTCCCTTAAGCTCCTCCAAGGCTGCTTCAAGGTCTGGATCTATGAGGCGGATTCTTGACACAAAATCTGCAAACACGGTCTTGACCGGCGGATTTAAATATTCGAGGTTTTCCTCCACCGAAGTAAGGATGTCCTCACTTCGCAGGTATGCCGTTGTAATAATGGACAGTGCGGTTTCCAGTTCCGATGACACATCCTTTTTGAAATGGGATGCGGTCAGCCTGATGTACCAGAACGGCAGAAATAAAAATCCGCACGCCAGCACCGGAATTAAAAAAACATTTCCGATCATGACGGCAATGGCTGCTCCTGCGGCAAACAGCAGGAGGGATGCCGTGCATAAAAGCGGGAACAGCTCCTCCCTGTCCGTTGTTTTCAAAATTGCCTGTACTTCCTCGATTTCCCTTCGGAAATAGGATTTTTTCCTGCGCTTGGTTTCCTCCAGTATCTCCTCACGGATTCCTTTCGGTGCGTCCAAAAGCCTGTGGAAAATGTTCCCCGTAAAGTCATTTAGCCGGATGTGGAACAGCAGGAATGCCCCTGTAATGATCCCGATGCAGGCAATGACCTGTAATGTCAGCATGCGTTCTCCCCTCCTTTTTCAATTCTTTCCAGCACATCTTTTGGCATGCCGTTTTCCAAAAATCTCTTTTTGAGGCTCTCGGAAATTCCGCACACCTTCTTATGCGTGCCGTTAATGATAAAGCGGTCCCCTTCCATCCGGTTTTCAGTGATCTCATAGCGGTACAGCGGGTTGAATTTCCGCTTTCCGTCTGCCGTGATCTCACACTCCATGATTTCCATGAGTTTTCTCTTGCGGTTCTCAAGCTGCTTGGTGAACACCACGATAGGGAATGCCTCCGTTACAAGGTCCATCAACACCTCATCATCCATGTCATATTTTCTCTTGCACAGTGTCCTCATTCGGCTGTAAGTGGATTCACAACTGTTGCTGTGGATCGTGGTAAGCACCGTGTGTCCGGTTCTTGCCGATTCCTGTGCCGTGTACGCCTCCGAACTACGCATCTCCCCGACACAGATGATCTCCGGGTTAAAACGCAGTGCCATATCAAGGAGCATGTCCTGATCAATGTTCTGCTTTTCATTTTCGCTGTATCTGGTCAGCGTATGGATGACACTGTTGGTCACTTTTCCATCCTTTTCCCTTACGAGTGCCAGCTCACGGCTGCCGTTTTCGATGGTAAAGATACGCTTTCCATCCGGTATGGCGGTAAGCAGCCAGCCTGCAAGTGTGGTCTTACCGGAACTGGTGGCTCCTGCGACACAGATGCTGATGCCATAACGCAGACACTCTGCCAGAAAGTCCAGCATTTCCCCCGTTGCGGTGCCGCCATCCACAAAGTTTTCCTTTTTCAGGCTCTGCGGATTGACAATACGGATGGATGCTGCAATCCCCACATCTTCATCCACGAGCGGTGTCTTTAACACGGCGATTCGGATGTTCTTGCTCAGATGCCCTAACACCGCAGGGGAGGCATTGTCCAACACCATGCCCGACACATGGAGCATGCGCCTTATGACATTGACCGCATGTTCCGGGGATTCAAAGTGTTCCTCCAGCTTTTCGCACCTGCCGTCATTGTACTGTATCTCGATATCCCGCCAGGAATTGATATCGATTTCCTCTATCCCGGTTCCAAAAATGTACTTGGTGAGAAAGGAAAACTCTGCCATTTCCGTGTAAAGGTCATCGATCAACTGTTCCTGTGTTTTTCCCTTTACCGTGATGCGGTAGTCGCAGATATACTTTGTAATGTACCGCTTGACCTGCTGTTTTACTTCCTCGCTCCCGCCTTCCACCATAAGCGTGGAATATTTGCTGGAGATATACTCCTGCACCTCTTTTAAGACATCTGAAAATGCCCTTCCCTTTTCCTCCGGGAAAAAGAACAGATTCTGGTTGTTTTTCATACCCCGAATACCTCCCTGCTGATTTTCTCTATCTCCCTGCGGAATGTCCGGCTCTCTTTCAGGCCGAGTTCCCCAAGTAGTTCCCCTTCTAAAAACTGTGCTTCCACCTCACTGCTGTGCGGAATCTGGAACGACACACTGCCAAGGATCTGTTCCATGTGGCTGCTCGCCTCCTGCTGTCTGATATTGGACACGGCCTTTAGCTGCTTGTCGGCATCCCATTTGTGGTCTGAGAGCAGTGGAAGCTGGGAGGATAGGTAACTGATGGATTTTAAGTCACACCCTGCCAGCCTTAACACCGTATCTGCCTCCATCAATGCGACTGCCGACAGGATATCCGATGCGATATTGCTGGTGCAGTCCACGATGACATACGGTGCGATCTGTGCTGCAAGCTGGATCAGTTCTGCCGCCTGCTCTTTTTCATAGGGCGGATAGGTGAACACATTCTCCCCCTTTAGCATCCCGACCATGGAAAGGTAATCATTCTTCCGGTAGAACATGCAGTTCTTCTTGATGAGGTTTTCCGTCACATGGGATGCGGCAAGAATGCTCCCCAACGATCTTTCCTGTTCAATGTCTGACGGTGCGCATAAGTAAGGCAGCGGCGGAGTGATCATATCCGCAAGGATTAAGATGACATTTCTCTTTTTCTTTGCCAGATGCTCTGCCAGTTTCACAGACACCACCGTCTTACCGGAGGAAGGGCTGCCCCACACGGCAAGCACGCCTCCCTCTTCCGGCATCTCTTCTTCCCTTTCCTGCTCCAGATTTCTCTGGAACAAAGAATTTTTCATGAAATTCAAACACTATTCCTCCATATCCGTATCATTTTTCTCGTCTGCCGAGGTTTCTTCTGCCGTCACTGCATCCGCTTCCCCTCCTGTCCTCGGCACCTCATTTTTTACAACAGATACCTCTTCTTCCTCTGTGTTTTCTTCCAGAAGCTCCTCCAGCACCAGATCCTGTGCTTCAATGAACTGTGCGGCTTTCTGGCTGTCTCCCCTGTATACCAGTGACAGGTGGATTTCTCCCTCTGCTTCCAGCCTTGCCAGCAGTCTGCTCTGCTCCGGTCTGACTAACACCGTGACGGTGGACGGAAGCTCCTTCTCCTCTTCCTGCTCCTGTGTATTGGCATCATAGCCGGACTTTGCCGTCACTGCGATGACCTCCACATATTTTAATTCTGCCGGGATCACGGTCTCCCCGCTGCCCAGGTAATCCGGTGCAATGACCGACACAATATCCCCGCTCTTTAATTTGCCGGAAAGTCCCTCCGCAAAAGAACTGATGGTGATGGAGATTGCCTGTTTCTCCCCGTTTAAGTTGTACAGGTATTTATTTTCTGCAGCCGGCTCGTCCGCTACTTTTTCTGCTACGATATAATCCCCTGCATAAACATCTGCGGTCAGATATTTTCCTTCCGCCTCCGTGATGCTCCTTAACACATTTTCGGGCAGGTTGTAGCTCCCACCTCGACTTCCTGCAGCATTCCTTTTTTGATCTCTTCGCCTGCCTTAACGTCCTTTACAAAACGCACGATTGTGGTCTTTTGGGACAGTCCGGCATTCACAAGCGGTGTCACTGCAAAACAGATGAGCAGGGACACTGCAATGCAGAGTACCCCAAGAACAGTACGGTTTTTTAACAGTTTCATGGTTCTCTTCTCCTCCTATCTCGATGTCTCTGTGTATTTTTTCTTTCTTGCTGCCACGACAGTTCCTGCAAGCAGTGCCACAATCCCTGCCAGTAATAATTTCTTTTTCAATTCTTTAACCTCCTATCCAGATACCAATCAGCATTCCTGCAAAAAGAAACGGAACAAGCGGGTATGCCTGTTCCTTCTCCTCTTTTTGTTTCTTTCTGTTCTTTTTTCTGCCCATGTTCCCTGCCGCATGCCACAGCACCAGCAGACACAATGCAAGGAACAGTCCCGTAAGCGCTTGGCTCGCTCCAAGTATCAGGCCGCATGCCCCATGAGTTTCACATCCCCTCCGCCGATTCCTCCTATGGTAATCCCTGCAAGGAGCAGCGGAAGTCCTGCAAGAACACCCAAAAATTTGGTGTTCCCGGTGGCAGCACGCTGGTAAGTGCCACCAGAACAACCAGCCAGTCCGGGATGGTCCTTGTCCGTATATCCATGACCGCCGCCAAAGACAGGGCAGAAAAAAGAAAGCCAGCCTTATCATGTTACATTCCCATGTTCATGCCGCCTTCTTCCTGTTCCAGCTCCTCTGCCTCCTCCGGTTCCTCGTCCAGATCCGTCTGCTGGTGCATAAAAGTTTCATACGCTTTCTGTACCGTCTGGTCAAATTTTTCCTTGGTTCCCCTGTCGGCAAAGAACACCGCATCCCTGTACTGTTCATTTGCTCCTGCCTTTGTTTTCGGCATGGCAACGGTCAGCCCGTAGTCATCTTCCTTGATTCTGACATTTCGGATCGTCATGAAATCCCCGATTTTTACATCGGCAAGGGCAAGGACGCCCTTTTCCGGCTGTGTTTTTGTAATGGCAGCCTCCATCTGCATGTCTGCCCCTGCGTCTGCCTGCACTGCGGCATTTTCCTGTACTGCTTCCTGCTGTGTCTGTGTATTTGCTCTTCTAGGCATCTGTTTTCCTCCATATCCTTCTGTTATTTTTCCTGTTTCACTGTTCTGGACCGGTGTCCCTTATCCTGCGTAGTTAAACATGTCCTGAATTCTCTGGGTAAGGGTAGGCATCACCACATCCCCGAAGAGTGCATAAAGACCTGCCAGGAGCAGTGCGCCGAGAACGACTGCGATCAGGATTTTGACCGCCGTATCCACATAGTTCTCACCCTTGGTATCCTTCATTAACATCCCTGCTCTTACGGCAACTGCCTTTACATTCTGTGCTGCTTTTTTCATCATATTTCTCATATCTTTTTCCTCCAATTTTTTCTCATGGTCTGCCGGACCGTTCCTGTGCGGTCCGCTCTATGTTCTCTGGTTTTATCCTGTTACATTCCTGCCATCTCCATCGGCTGTCCTTCCGGTGCCTGCATCCCATGATGCTTTGCCACCGTGTCCTGCCCCTGCGAGATTGCCTGCTCATAAGCTCCGATGACTGCTTCATGGAGCTGTTTTCTGCATTCCTGCGTGATAGGAAAACAGATGTCCTTGTACTCATTCCCAACCTTATAGCTTGGCATGGAAACAAACAGTCCATTGCTTCCCTCAATAATCTTGACACCCCGGATTGCAAATGCCCCGTTGATGTTTACGGATGCTGTTCCCTTGATGCTTTCCCCCGGCCGGATGGACTGGATGCGCACATCAAACTGGAGTGGGGAGTTTTCTTTGTTCCCTGCTCCGGATGGTGCCTGCTGTTCTGTGGTTTCTGCCCGGCTCTGGGCAGTTTTTGCCTTTGGCATAATGCTCCTCCTTGTTAAAATCTGATTTCCTCATACCCGGATGGCTCGACATAGAAAAAGCGGCTGGCTTCCCCATCCGCAAACTCGACCACATCCGAAATGGACAATACATGTCCCTGAAACCCTTCCGGTACTCTCCGTCCGTATTTCTCCCAGACTTCCTCCAGACTATAGTTTTCTATCTCCCCCTCATAGACTCTGACATATTCCTCCCTACGCGGCCTGTCATACCCTCTCTTTTTTCTCTCTGCCAGACTGATAAACCGCATCATGATCGGACTGTCCTGTCCCAGTTGATAGATTCTAAGCCTCCTCCCTTCCCCAATGCTGACCTCCGCTGTCTCTTTGACACCACCTCCCTCCGACAGCCGGTCATACACACCCTCCCGGAATACGGTTCCACCAAAAACTGTTCCTTCACAAACGAAACCAGCTCCTCTTTCTGGAACATGCAGTCGATGACTGCTTTCCCATCTCCCAGATAGCCAGCCGGATTCCCATAATAAAATACAATCCCGTTCTGAACATAAATCCTTTTCATACGCATTACCCACCCATGCTGCGCAGGTAAGGATTAACTGCCTGTCTAAGAATGCCTTGTCCCCGCAGAATACAAACATCTTGGAGAGTCCAATCAAAACGGTTCGCCTCCATGGTGTGCAGGGTGATGATGCTTCCCTCACTGCAGTGCCGGATAAATTCTGCAATGGAGCAGAGATTCCCGTCCACCAGCGTCTGGCTGACCTGATTGTCTTTGATTTCAAATGCCCTGTACTTATTCCTTAACAATCCGTACCTCCCTCCTGCTGTGCGAATTTCAGAATCCTTGCCGCAAGCGCCACCTGTTTTGCAGGACTCATATGTTTTACCGCTGCATTTACATAGGCTTCCACTGCCTGCGGTCCTGACTCCCCATCTCCACGATATCTACTTTGGATACCACAATCTTTCCACTGCTCATGGACAGCTTTACGATATCCCCGCTCTCAAGCTCTGCCATCTGGCGGAATTCTTTCGGAATCAGGATACGTCCTTTTTCGTCTAACAGCTTATACACCGGTTTTTTCATCCGTCCCCTCCTCTGTGGTCCGCAAGATGATGTTTACCTTATCCTCCGTGATGCCAAGCTCCCTGCAGATGGCAAGCAGTTCCTCCGGCACTTCCGTCCCCTGCACAAGTTCTGACGGCAGGATGATAATGCGTCCTTCCTGACACACAATGTCAAGGTCTGCGTCCATCGGGATTCCGGCATCCCTTAATAATTCTTCCGGTATCTGGAACGCAATGTTTTCCTCCTTTGCCAGTTCCTCTGCCACATCCTGTCCTGCCCTTGCAAGCAGGAACTCCTTTGCCGTGTTCTTAAGTTCCCCGTCCTCTGCCATATACACAAGTTTCACGGTGTCACCGGTACAGATACCAGCCTGCTCTAACACCACTGCGGGAATCTCAATACACCCGTTTTCCGTCATCTTTCCTTCCATTTCTACTAACTGAAGCATGTTTTCCTCCTTCTTTCTTTTTTATGTGTCCTGTGGCTCTTCCTCTGTCTCCTTTCCCTTCCACCGGACCGTTTTCTGTTCCCCGTACAGTTCAAACAGGTTCATCTGCATCGGCATGCTTTTTTTCCTTTCCTCCATGTCATAGTTGGCGATTAGAACTTCCGGGAACTCACTTCCGTTGTCATACCTCTGTGCAAGATTATTGATTCTTGTCACCGCTTCAATCTGGAAGTCCTGATACAGCTCACGGATATAGGCACAGTCGTTATAGGAAACCATGAACTTTCCCTGTATGCCTTTTAAGGTATCCCTGAGTCTCACATGATCTTCCTTACGGAACACCACCTCATAATGTCCCTCGGTTTCAAAATACGGCGGATCGCAATAAAAAAAGGCATTCGGTCTGTCATATTGACGGATGAGTGCCTCAAAATCCTTATTCTCGATCACGGTATCCTTCAGCCTGCGGTTTGCCTCCCAGATGATGGTAAAAGTTTTGCGTATGTCAAAAGGCTGGCAGCCATAAGAGGTGCATCCGCTTCCATAGCTGTAACGGATGATCTTATAAAATGCCGCTGCCCTTTTTACATCCCCTACTGCGGCACGCTCCATGAGAATGTCTCGGATTTCTGTCGCCTCTGGTTCTTTCAAGAAGTGTGTTGCAATCTCTAATTCTTCTGCAAGATGTTCACTCTTAAATTCTTCCATGGTCAGAAATTTCCGCAGTGTTGTAAATTCATCTCTGGAGTTGAGCGGCAGGAAGGACAGTTCGAAGCAGTGCCATTGGCCTTTCCTTGACACAATAAAAGAGGTTTGCAAGATTTGAATTGAAATCATTGTAAACCTCCATGCATTTATCCGGCGGTTTCCCGAATAAAACCCAGCCGCCACCGCCAAATACTTCTATGTAGCGGTCATAGTTTTTCGGCATGCGCAGATAGATCAGGTCGCGCAGTGCTTTCTTGCCGCCAACCCAGCTTATGATGCTGTTCAAATTTTTTCCTCCTATTTTGGTTCATTCATATGGAAAGCCTCCCCCTGCACCAGCAGTTCATCCACCATCCTGCGGATGTCTGCCACCTCCTCCGGCATCTGTGTAAAATCCACATGGTGGTCCCTTTCCACAAGCGGTGTGTACCAGTAGTCATATGGGATATAATACTCTGCCAGTGCCTGTTTCTGTTTTTCACTCAGGAAGCTGCTGCCCTGCTCCATCATGCCGCCCGGAGTCATGAAAATCGTTCCGAAGTGTTCCCCGGAAGACTCCAGATCAAGCGTGACAAGTGCCAGCGTGCGTATGCCGGAATCCCTTCCGCAGACCACCGCCGGCATCATCACCATCCCATACTCCTCATCCACATATCCTTCCCCGTACACGGTTTCAAATGCCTGATGCATGGCAAGCAGCTTTTGGGCAGCATAGGCGGTATCCCCTCCATTGCATGACACATTCAGCAGATAGAAATCTGTTTCCTTTAATATCTCATTTATTTTCCCTAAAAATTCCCTGCATTTCTTTTCGGACAGGGTTTCCTTCTGCGGTACAACAGTAAAGTCATCCTCCTCCACATTCAGAGCCAGCGTGCTTCCATTTTCCCATTCCACATGAATTTGTCCGATATCATCCACACCAATTACTTTTCCCTCCATGCCGGACGGCATCTGGTGTTCCCCTTCCATCTGCCCCAGCCTGACCACGGTACCCGCAGGATATCTCTCCTTCAGCCGTTCTATCTGTTCCCTTCTTAACATTCCTCACCTTCCTCGATTTCTTTTACCAGTTTTCGGATTCGTATTCCATCCTTTATTCCCTGTATATAAAGCTGTTCCTGTTTAATCTGGCTGATGTCTAACATGCATCCAAAAAGTTCTGTCACCATCCTGTACGCTTGCGGGTTTGGCAGCTCCAGTTCTTTTCTTAAGTCTGCCAGGAACTTTTTTTCTTCTTTGAAAGTTCCCTTGCCTCTTCCTGATCCATGATCTGCTGGCGGTATGATTCGATAAGCTCCCCAAAAAACTGCACCATGACTGTATCATCCAATTTCATCTGTTTGCCTCCTTGTTTTCTTTGGGACACACAATACTACATACACCAGCACATATCCAGCAGAATATTATTTTTTTACAGAGTCTGCGTCATGCCATGATTCCAGATTCTGTCCAGTTCTTCCTCCGTCATGACGCCCCAGTGTCTTTCCTGTGTCCAGAAACTGACATACAGTTCTCCCTCCTGCGTATAGATTGGTCTTTGTTCAAAGCCTTCTCCCCAGCCGTCACTCATCTGTCCGTCCCAGAAATTTTTCAGTTCATAGATTTCATTTTGTGTCAGAGGCTGGCAGATACTGCATTCCAGAACTCCGAACAGTTCTCCCCGGATGTTCTGCACTCTCGGAAATGCACTGATCACTTTTGCAGCCACCTGTCTGTTCCCGTCAAAATAATGCATGAGTCCCCTCGGCTCTTCTTCCACATGCCTTTCTTTGAGGATGGCTTTCTGGATTTGTTCCTCATAATCTGCCAGTTCACTCCGGTACAGCGTTTCCTGCTCCTCTCCATCCTGATACATCATCCCTGCCAGCGAACTGTAAAGGCAGAACGTTTCACAGGGTATCCCGTTTTTTTCAAGCAGATCGGCAAATTCCCCCTGATATTCCTGATACTCATGGATCGCCCTCTGCGTGCCAACAAAGCCCTCTGGAATAAATCCGCTGTCTGCCATCGTTGCCTGTCTTTTATCACGGGCAACCCCGGCATAATCAATATGCGGCAGGAGAAGTTCATCAACTTCAAACATCCCCGCTTCTTTAACCAGAAATTCCCCATACTCTTTATCCGTATGTATCTGCGGATGTATTTCAAATTCATCCAGATGCTTTGCGATGTAAGTGATATCAGTAAATTCACTTGTCCCCACGAATCCTGCCGCCATTGCAAGCCGGTCCATTTTTGCTTCATCAAAACAGCTGACGGTCTGGCACATCTCATTAAAAAGAGTCAGTTTCTGGACATCACCCTGCAGAGACATACACATATCTTCCGGGGAAGGAAGGATGCTTTCCGGCAGCCGGATATTTTCTATCCCGTTCACAATGCCTTCAGCAAATGCTGCGATGTTGAGTCTTTTCTTTACCTTATCCATGGCACTGATGTCCGTTGGAAGATAAAGGTATTCCTTATCCCCTGCCTCATTTTCAAGAGATAAAACCGACACGGTTTCATCCGGTCTGTCGATGTATTCTGGAAAGGTTTTTCCGTTATAGACCTCCTCCATCTGGAATCCCTGATCTACCAGTATCCCATGTGGCAGGAACTTACATTTCCTTCTGAAAAATCTTCTGTGCATATGCGTTAAAATCCATTTTGCTCTTTTCTTCTTCTGAGATTGCAAGATGCCGGTCCAGATAAAGTCTCAGCCCGACACGGTTTCCGTCCGTCAAGTCTGTGAGCAGGGACAGTCCCTGCAGGCTGTAAGTCAGGTTGATCAGTTGTTTCATTTCCCGGATGCCTGTTTCACTGCTGTAGACACCCACCACTCTTTTTTCGTATTCCGTCATTCCATCCAGCCTTCTGGCTAAGAAATTAAGTTCGTCCATGCTGACTGTCTGGCCTTTCAGGAACCCAAAATAGGACGGTTCATCCCACACCTCACTGATACAGCATACCGGTACAATATCTTCTATCCCGATACATTTCATGCAATACTGCATGTCCATGTCCGTTGCCGGCAGAGTTATATCTATAGTCTGTTCCCCATTTTTGCTCTAATCTTCATTCCACACCTCCTGTTCTACGATGTCCACCCCATACCTTTCCATCACGAATGCATTGACGATGAGCCTTAAGATTTCATCCGGTATCAATTCCCTGTCGGTCAGCTCCGACAGCCGGATATGCTTTGTCCCCAGATACACATCCCTTGCTGCATGGAACAAGATATATTGTTCCAGTGTGACGCTGCCAAGCCGGATGCGGTCAAAATAAATCCCCGTATCCAGCACCTGCTTAGAAACTTCTCCCACAGGTTTTCATCTGCAGACAGAAGAAATACTGCGGCGGCATAATTCGGAAGTCCGCACAGGTTCTTTTTCCGTCTGCCAAGCAGCAGGGAAGAAAAATCGCTTCTGTGCCTGCTGTCATAAAAAATCAGTTCTTTTTCTGCGTTTCCAAATACCTCCTGTATCCTTTTCTTTAAGTGTTCCATCTGCATCCGGCTGATGACACAGTCCACAATCTCTGAATAATTTCCCCTGCTTTTCCACTCTTCCATGTCAAACATCCACCCATGCCCTCTGGGACGGTATCCCGGCGGCTGGCACATCTGCCGCTCTAATAACTGCAGTCTTGGACTGTTGCAAAAAAATCCTGACATCCAATCTGTCTCCTTCCTTTTTCCATAAAAAAGACAGCACCCATTCCATTTCTAAAATAAGTACTGCCTTACATGTTCATCTGCATCCCTTTTTCCTGTTCCAGCCTTTCTGACTTGACCTCCTCATAAATTTTTGCGACATCGACACAGCCTGTAACAAAATCATGCCCTGCAAGTTGTGGGTACAATGGAATTTTCTTTTTCGGGACCGTCTGATATGATACAGAAGTATATCCCATCTGCATCAGCTCCTTATATGAGACTGCCCTGCCATCCAGAAAATAGGTTTCCCTCTCTTCTTTCTGCATCTGGCAGAGTGTTTCCAAAATTCCCCCACAGCCGTTTCTGTTCTTGTAGGTACTGACCGCCGCTGCCGAAATCTTAAGCTCTGCCGCCAGTTCTGCCAGAGTACGGTATTCCTTTCCCCGGATCATGCACATCGGGAATCTGGTTATCATCTGCTCTGCCGGGATGCCTGCCTTCTCTTTTATCTCCAGCAGGATGTCCGCTGCTGTTTCAAAATCCAGTCCATGGTTCTCCATCATCTCACGGATGCAGACAATCCCGATGTTATTTTCCCTTGCGAATGCCCGTTTGCTTGATAGATTTTTCCGCGGTAGGTTATTTCATACTGCGGCTTGTTCATCTGCCTGATTGGTAGAAACAGTGCCTCTTCCATGCTCATGCCATATTTGAGCCGCTCCCAGACCAGCGAATAATCTTTTCCATAAAAGTTCGCTATCTGTGCCAGTCCATGAAATTCCTTTCCGCAGAAAGAAAGTGTTTCCTTCTGTATGATTTCTGCGATGGCTTCCTCGGCTGTCTTTCCATCCTGCAATCTTTTTGAAATAACGGCGGCACTGGTCCCGTACTCCTTTGCAATATCCGTCAGGCTTTTATATTCCCTGCCCCAGACGGTGTAGGTCTGTGCATCTTTTACCTTTTTTGCCCTCTCTACCGACTGTTCAATATCTTTTGTCCTGTAATATTTATGTGCCAGCGGAGAGTAAGGCAGGTCCAGGTCATCGCACAGTTCATGCAGTGAAACATATTTTTTCCCTGCATAGTCTATCTCATGTCCTTTTCTGCGCTTCACTTCATCCCCTTCCTTTCGGATAAAAAAATAGCGGTACCCATTTCATTTCTAAAATAAGTACCGCCTTACATGTCCATGTGCATTCCCGCTTCCATCTCCCCTGCCTCTTCCCCGCCCTCCTGTACTTCCAGTTCCGGTATCATGTTTCTGTTTAAACTGATTTCCTCCTGCTTCATCTGTTCTGAAATTGCTGCAAGTGCAATGCTGTTCATCTTGTTCTGCAGGTAAGTTTCAAACTCCCCTTTCGCCTCTGTCACGGTTTTATCCATCTGTTCAGCAAACAGTTTCTGCAGATAGGGGATATTACTTTTTAACTCCTGCCGTACATTTTTCAATGTCGAGACGATATTTCTCCGGTCCTCCCTGCTCAGGACACGTTTCTCATCCAGAAGTTTTTCAATCTCCTCTGACCTCTTTTCCAGTTGCCGCACCAAGTCACGGGTTGCTTCATCCACTTCCCGGCGCATTACTTTCTGCCTGTCACTGTATGGGCATGGTTCAACGAATGTCCCATTCACTTTTGTAATGGTAACCGGTATCCCCTCTCCAATGTTAAGTGATGTGATTGCTTCGGCAAACTGTGTATAGGACATCTCCACCTCAACGATCATGTCATTGATGTCTGTCCCTGCCAAAAACCAGTCCTCGTTGCCCTCCCTTTCCATCATCCTTTTGAAATGGACAGGCGTATGACATTATTATGCATGATGGAACTTCCAAACAATGCCGTTCCTGAACCACCGATTGAGGACCTTGCAAACCGAATCATTCCGTAACTTGGGTGCTGCTTTTTCTCCATCCCTGTTTCTTTTCCTTTCTCTGAATTTTGTCCCAAAATACTTAAAAATCTCTTTTTTGCCTCTATGCATCTATAAAAAACGTGGAAAAAAAAAAATAGGGGCAAACTGGTCATTTTTTGCTCCAATTTTTGCCCTCAAACCACAACATCTTGTGGTCTAACATGCCTATTTTTCTTATTTTCCACAATACTGCATCAGAACTACCGTCTCAACCATTGTTTCATTTTCCAAGGGCAATTCTTTCACTTCTGTCCCATTTACTGGAACAGGGAAGTTGAAGATAATCTTCCTAATCCAGTTGCCATCTGGCTGCTTTTCCGAGAACAACTCGATTCGCTCGATGAAGGCCCGCATAAATTCTTTTCGCTCCACCTCGGAAGCGGCTTCATAGACCTGATCGAATGCCAGCAGCAGGCGATAGATATTGTCGCCCGAAATCTTTTCCTGCCGGATGCTCCGTATCTGGCTTTGCACCTCGTCAATCTGGACTTCAATCTCATCTATTGCGCCATATTGCTCATCATAGCGGCGCTGTAAATCAGATATTTTCCGGTCATAATAGGGATCGCTTATATCCAAACCGTCCATCTGACGTTCCAGGCGGGCCTTTGTGCCTAACGTCTGACGAAGTTGCGCCTGCAATGCCTCCAGCTGCTTTTCCAAATCGTTCGTATCGACAGCGGAGCCGATTTTCGACTTGATTGCATCTGCAAATCGCGGGTCACTGACCATAGCGGAGATAATTGACGCTACCATACGGTTCATCTCCGTCTGCTCGATATTCAGCCGGAAAGTACACTCGTGACCAGTCGGCGTAACCGTATTCTTGCAGTAATAGTAATAGCGTGTCTTTTTGTCCTTGCTGTGGGCTTTCGCAATATTCCCGTACAGGCTTTTGCCGCAGCAGGGGCATTTCAGAATACCGGACAGGATATGCGCGTGGGTAGGGTCATTGACTTTCTCACGCCGATAAGCATTGACTTTCCGTTTCTCCTGCGCAAGGTTCCAATCTTCTTCCGAATGATAGCCTCATGCTCCCTTCGTACACGGGGAATTCCGACTGCTCAACTACATGCATCTCATTCCGTGTGCCGATCTTCTTCTCTGTCCGGCGTCTACCATAGGCGATTTTTCCCATATATACCGGATTATCAATGATACTTTTCACAAAGCTGGCGGAAAAACCGGGAATGGTGCCGTTCTGACGCAACTTTTTCACAAAGCCCTGCCGGTTCAGATACTTTGCCACGCCGCTGACGCCATCGTTGGTATGAATATAGCGGTCAAAGATGGTGCGGATCACATCCACTTCGTCCTCAGCAATCAGCAATTCACCTTTTTCAAGACGGTATCCATAAGGGGCAAAACCGCCGTTCCATTTTCCTTCACGGGCTTTCTGCTCCCGCCCGGCCATCGTCTGTGTCCGAATATTTTCACGCTCGATCTCTGCCACCGCAGAAAGGACAGAAATCATCAGTTTGCCGGAATCTTTAGAACTGTCAATGCCATCTTCCACACAAATCAGATTGACACCGAAATCCTGCATCAGCTGTAAAGAATTCAGCACATCGGCGGCATTTCTTCCAAAACGGGACAACTTGAACACCAACACATATTCCACGCCGTCTTTGCAATCCTGAATATCTTGCAGCATCTGCTGAAATTCATGTCTGCCTTGAATATTCTTACCGGAAAAGCCTTCGTCGGAATATTCACCCGCCACTACCATGTCTTCATATTCGGCGTATTTCCGCAGTTTATCGCGCTGAGCGTCCAGACTGTATCCGTCCACCTGCATGGAAGTAGATACCCGTGTGTAAAGATAGCATTTTGTTTTAGTTTTCTTCATGCAGGCCGCCCCTTTCTTCCATCTCCAAACATTCATCCGTTCCCTTTTTCTTCGCCAGACCTTCGTTCTGAATATAGTACTCCAACAAACGAAGCACATATTCCGGCGCATGGCGATGATCCAGTTCCCACTCTGTTACTGTCCGATAGGGAATCTGAAAATATTTACAAAATTCCTTGCGATTCATGCCGGTGCTTTCCCGCAATTCTTTTATTTTGGTTTTGCAGTCCATTTCATTTACCCCATAAAGCAAAATACACGTTGCGTATTTATTATAGCATACGCCAAACAAATACGCAACGTGTAAATTTAATTTATATCAAGCGGCTTTGTCAAATTCCTGATACACAGGAACGGGTTGCTTTCCTGATGCCGCAGACTGTGTACGGCCATCCTTCTCAGTCTCCTGCATCTGCCCCAACAGCTGTGGCCCGTACTTCTGCAACAGCCGCGCCATCACATCAACACAGCGTTCAAATGCCGCATTATATTTCGGATCATCATAAACTTTGCTCAATAGGCCGCTCCTTTCCTCTATGGCTGCTCTGCGCATAGATGTTCAAAACTTCTGCCGGTATCTGTTCCAAAATCGCCACGGCACTGTCATAGTCGCGCCGCAGCTTGAGGTCTTCGATCTGCTTTAGGGTGCTGACCTTCTGCGCCGATGCAAGAGATTCTTCCAGTTCGGCATTTTTCGTTTTCAACTTTTTGTTTTCGGATGCTGTTTTCGTGAAGCTACGCCATATTTCCGCAGCAGTGTGTCCATCTTCTCCACGCTGGGAATATAGGTATCCAGAATCTTGCAGATTTCCTCCGCCCGGCTTTTGGCGTTAAAGGGATTGATTCCAGTGAGCAGATCCTCCAGTTTGCTTTTCTGTTTGGTCAGTCTGGTCATCTCCTTAAATACGCGGGGCGGGATATGGTCGCGCCCGGTCAGGCTGGCGCTCTCGCCACGCTCCAAATCTGGAAACTTCTTGACCATGTGTTTCCAAAACTCATCCTGCCACCAGGTCAGCTTCTTTTTATTGCCCATGATGTCTTTGGCGCTGAGCTGCATCCTCCGTCAAAGGGACAAAACAAAGGTGCATATGGGGCGTTTTCTCGTCCATATGCACCACGGCGGATATAATTGTCTCTTTGGACTGATGCTGTTCCAAAAAGTGCAGAGCTTCCTCGAAAAATACCCGAATTTCCGCCCGTTTCTTTCCCTTAAAGAACTCCGGGCTGGCTGTGAACAGCGTCTCGATCATACGGATACTGTCTTTCCGGGTACGGCATCCGGCAGCGGCAATTTGCCTCTCTGACTCGGCCCGGTACTTGCCGGGCGGTTTGACCAGATGGAAGTTGTACTTGCTTCGGCTGGTATCCACATCGGGATTACTGGCGTACTTTTCCTTTGTGCGCTCGTTATGGGCCTCGATATTGCCGATTTCAGGCCCTTATATTTGGCAAATCGCATAATCGCGTATTGTGCTTTTCCATACTCAATCCCTCCGTTTCTGCCAGACAATGTCATATCCCAGCACGTCAGCCAACTCCACGGCCTCCCGATACCGCAGCGATTCCCGCTGCAATTTTCCGGAAAGATTGGATACGCTGTCGCTCCACCCATACTCATCGTGCAGCTGGTCAACGACTTCCTGCATGGTGTAACCGGCGCGGATGATCTGCGCTTGATTTCGTTTCGGATACTTGACTTCATAAAATATATTCCTCCATTTTCGCAAGTGAAGCCCTTTGTCACTTGATAGATAAAACATGATTTTCGGTTGCGTCATAAAAAGAACCGGCTACGCTGGGGAGCGCACCGGCTTTGGTCAATGGTGAAATTTGTGCAAATGCTGTTTTGCGATAGAAATGATTCCCTGCGTATCGTTGGTCAACGGCGGAATATTCGACTTCACAGAAATGCGGGACTTTTCACTGTTCGGGCTGTATTGTCACAAAATGCTGCAATCTGTACGTCGTTCCGTGAGCCGCCATCCGGCGAACTGTATACGGATAAAAGAGAAACATTTCGCTGTTTTGAGATTGCTCTAAAATATGCCTGCAAAATCACCGCTTTTACTGACCGCTTCAGGTGTGGTCAAAATGACCACACCTACTTCACAGCACAAAAGCGCGAAGAATTTCACGGTTCTGGTGGTGGACAAAATATCCATAACCACTTTTACACATCAAAATAGGTGTACCCAAAATGGGCACGACCACTTTATCCAAATGAAGCGCCTCTACAATATATGAGGTAACAGGGTCAATCGCTGCGTACATACGTACCGGCGACCAGATCGGAAATCAATCCCGCCAGTCTTCCGGTACGTACGTACACTGTGAAGCTCCGTAAACTCGTTTATATGCGGCCTTGCCACTGCCTCGATCCCCATAAAGCCCCATACCCGGCGTCCTGCCGAATTGGTAATCGTGTTGCAGTGTTCCAGATTGTACTTACCGCAGGCTGCCACCAGCGCATCGCTGAAGCTGCGGCGTTTGAGTGCAGTCAGGCTATTTTCCTCGCACCACATCCGGTAAATGTCGTAGCAATCCTTTGACTGATGGACGCATCCGCTTTCAGCCGGATATAGCCCTCGGATTCCAGAAAATCAAACACGTTATTGTTGTCCCGCTTGACGGCCTCCCGGTTCTCTTTGGTGCGCTGGCTCTCGGTGAACTTGAAGTTGTTCGCTACCAACCGCTGCAATCCCGCAAAAGCCCACAGCAGAATGCCCTCCACCTCGGCCTTCATCTTCTCTGCCAGGTCGGGATCATCCACACGGTCGGCAGGTTTCTCTTTGGCGGTCAGCACCAACTGCCGCCGATAAAAGCCATCACTGCGGTCAAAGAGAGCCTGCAAGTCGCCATTGCTGAATGCCAGCAGCCGGGCGCACATCCATCCCTGATAGCTCTGCTTGCCTTTACGCTCCAAATCCATTTTACCCTGTGCGGTGACGATGGATTTGACATAGTTGGTCTGCCGCAGGGCCTCCATCCGCATATCATCATCGACACACAGCAGAATGTGTTCCAGATCAGCGCGGGCAAAACGGTTCTCGGAAATTTTGCCGATGCTGCCGTCCTTCATGTTGCTGCCGAACAGGGCGGACAGCACCGCGCCGATCTGGCTCTTACCCTCGCCGCCATTGCCCTTAATGACCATCATGCGCTGTCCCTTGTTGCTGGGGATCAGGCAGTAGCCGATATATTCCTGCAAAGTGGGAATGTCCTCCGGGTAAAGAAGCCCATCCAGAAAAGCCAGCCAGCGGGTCGGCGTGGGCGCATCGGAATTATAGGCCACCGGCAGGCGCAACGCACGATGTCCGGTTTTCCCTCCGTAAAGGAGCCATCCAGAAACAACGTGCCGTTTGCCAGATGAATGCGGTCACCTCCGGCGGGAAATCCTCTACCAGCGCCGCCAGCTTCATCAGCTCCACGATATTGCTGATTTTGCGGGGGATATTGCTGACCGCACAGCATTTCAGTTCCTCAAAAATTTCTCCACGCAGTGGCAGCTCATCGGTCACGCGGCCATCAGGCGTGAAAAAAGCCCCGTTTGTGTAGATGATTTTGTGTCTGCCGAGAAAATCATCACAAAACAGGCTTCATTGATACTCTTGCCGTCAAACCAGATGGCTGGTTGGCCTCACGCGATTGCTCGTTCTTCGCCACGGTGCTGCACCTCCTTTTCCAGACGTCTGAGCCGCTGCTCCAGCGCGGTGATAGTGCCGTCCTTCAGCAGCATATCCACCGCTTTCACACGCTGCTTCAGTTCCGCAAACATGAGAACGTCCAACAAATCATTTACATACTCGATCATATGACAGGCTTCCACAAAGCGGTCATCCAGTTCATCCTCCGGCGATTGCGGGGCATATTCGACCTTCCAGCGTTCCAGCAGATGCAGATAATCGCAGAGCACCCGCTGGCAGTGTATCTCATCGTTGCGGAAAGCCCGCGCCAGCGGATAGGGCTTTTTCAAAGCCATCGCTGCCGGGGGCTTGTCCGGGTCGATGCCAAAGTCATAGGCCAGCTTCTTTGCGGCCTCGTAGCTGCTCAGGCCGAACAGCCGCGCCACAAAATCGATCACATCCCGGTAGCCCCGCAGCCAAAGCAATAGAAATAATCCTGTTCAGCTTCATGCTGGGATGCCGGTCATCGTGGAAGGGGCAGCAGATCATATCGCCCGGTTGACCTTACAGCCGTAGTATTCGGCGGCCTGCTTCACGGTGACAGCGGATTTTACAGTTTCAAATAAATTCATAGGCTTTGTCCTCCATTATTTATTGACGGTATCTGCCCGTCTGCCTGAATATACGGGGAAAAAGCCTATAAACCGAAAAATCCGCTAAAAGTGCAAGAAATGAAAAAACGCCGCCCTGAAATCTTGCAAAAATGCAAGACCTCAGAGCGGCGAAGCCAGCGGAAAGCATTTGCCCGCGCTGGTTTTATCAGGTATAATGGATAAAGAGAGTTTTCAGAAGAGAGGTGCGTCACATGGAGGGAGCCTATCTGCCCGGCAATATCCGGCAGCGGATGCAGGAGCTTATGAAGGAACATAAAATTACCCAGGCACAGCTGCGACCCGCATCGGCAGCACCGAGAGCGCCATCAGCCGGTTTGTCAGCGGTAAGACTGATAAGATCAGCACAGAACATTTGCTCCGCATTGCGAAAGTGTTTGAAGTCTCCACAGATTTCCTGCTGGGGGAAGTCAACACGCCCGACCGGACAAATTTTGATATTGAAGAACTGGGCCTGTCGGTGCAGGCGGCGCGGAATCTGTACACCGGAAAAGCCAATGCAGAGATCGTCAACCGCCTTTTGGAAAGCCCTCGCTTTGCAGAAGTCACCTATATGATTGAGCAATATTTTGACGATACGCTGGCCGCCGGTTTCGCCGGACAGAACCAGATGCTTACTACTCTCAGCGCCATGCTGCGCCGAAACAATAAAACAGACGCTGCGGTGCAGGCGGCCAGAACTGTCAACCGGCAGAAAGTTCCCGTATATCAGGCAGACCTGACGATGATACAGAACACATTTATGGCGGCGCTGCGGGAAGTGAAGAAAGAGATCGGCAACGATTTCACAGCAGCGCAGTCCTTGACCAAGGGCATCACTCAGCAGATGTTTACCGAACTCACCAAAGGGGCGGATGTTCATACTCCGACCATCACGCCCGAAATGATTTCCGCCGCCGTCACCCAGAGCGCAGCGGGGATGGACGGTGTGCAAAAGGAAGCATTAGACAAGTTCGGTCAGGCGCTGACGGAATTTCTCCAATCCACCTTAGACCACGCGCAGGAGAAGCAAAATGCCGACCCGGAGCAATGAGCAGCTGTGCAGACTGGCACAGAAAGGGGATACGGCTGCCCGTGACATTCTGCTGGAAAAGAATCTGGGATTCATCCGAAAAATTGCGCTGGAGCAATACCGAAACATGGGGCTGGATGAAAATGATATTGGAATTGATTTGGATGATTTGATGCAGGAGGGAAGTATCGGCCTGCTGAACGCGATCCCTTTGTTTGATGCCGGACGGGGCATGAAATTTCTGACCTATGCAGCACCGGCGCTCCGCAACGCCATGACGGACTGCATCCGCGCCGCCCTCGGTTTATTTGAGCAACGGATGGTGGATAAGAAAGACGGCCCCGGCTTCCAGAGAGTATATCTGGATGACGTTCTCTCAGAGGATGAACGGATGCTGCGGATCGAAGCCATAGCCGACCCTCACACCCAAACGCCGGAGCAAATCTATATCCAAAAAGAGCAGCTGATAGAATTGTATGCGGCGCTGGACAAGCTGACAGCAAGAGAGCAGACCTATCTGCTGTACCGCTATGGCTTTACCGATGGAATCGAGCACCCGCTGATCGGCGCGGCGCTCCATTTCCATCTCAGCGAGAGCTGGACAAAGAAGGTGGAGGGCGAGGCGATGGACAGCCTGCGCGGAAAGCTGCCGTGGTGGTTCTGATACGATGGGAAGCAGCGGCTGACGGGGGCTTTGATATACCTTTGTTCCGCAAATGACACGGCTGACAGACAGTGCTTGCCCGCACCGCCTGCCAGCCTTTTTCTGTCGCTTATGCTGCCCCGCAAGGGGCAACCTTTCCCGCCAGAACGCCGCAACTGTGGCCACACTTTTCAGGGTGTGCTACAATTCCGGCTGCCATCTGCTCCACAAAGGTATAACACACTAGACTTTCCTACGGAAAATCGTGTGCCACGAAACCGCCGGTTTCTTTGGATTCTTCCGGTCAAAGGGGAACACTATCCCCTCTGAACACCCCAGACAAAGGAGAACGCTGTTCCCTTTTGGAATCCCCTTGCCAATAGGGATGCTACCGCCCTATTGAATGATTTAGATAAAAAACAAAATAAAGCATAGTTCGCCAGCACACCGCTATTCTGTCATTACCTTACACAGACATCTTGTAACTTTTTCGTTAAGCCTATTGACTCTGATACTTCGGAAGAGATATAATATAGTTGCTACTTAGCGAGCCTAAATAGCAAAGCTAAAGAGAGGCGACGATATGAATAACAAATATGTCCAGCAATTCAAAAAAGGCTCTCTGGAAATGATACTTTTATGCCTAATCGGACGCAAGGAGACTTATGGATATGAAATTATAACTGAATTGAACAATAGTGCGTCTGTTTTGGGATATGCGAAAGAGGGAACCATTTACCCCATTTTGTATCGTTTGCAGGAAGCAGAACTAATCAAATGCCGATTGGCTCCGGCTGCGGCAAATGGCGGCTCAAAAAAGTATTATTCTTTAACGGATAAAGGCAGGAATGTACTTGATGAACTAATCTTATTTTGGTCAAGCTATGAAACTGCGTAAACGGCTTTATAGAAAGTTATCAACAAGCGAGGGTATCCAAATGAAAGAACAATATATCAAACAGGTTGAAAAGGAACTATCTTTACCACGCAAAATGAAAAAAGAGGTTGTACGTGACTTGAATGAAGTTTTTGCGTCTGCTATGGAGCATGGAGAAACAGAGCAGCAGATTATCCAGCGTTTGGGGACGCCAAAAGAATTTGCAGACAGCACCGCAGAACAGTTTGGCATTGATAACACCAAATCGAAAAAAAGGAACGGTATCATTTCTACTCTTGCTGCGCTTGTTATCGCGGCTGCTGCCTTTTCGGTATATGCTGTTACACAATCAGGAAAAGTACCAGAAGGAGCAATCGGACAAGCCGACGCGACAACAAATATACAGATTGAGGGCGCGTTTGCCTTTGATATTTCGCAAATCCTTTTGGCTATTGGGTTTGCAGCAACAGCTATTGCTCTTTTGTTAATTATCCGAACCATACACAAAAACAGGAGGTAACCAATGAAGAAATATATTTCTGTATTCACAATCATGATTATGATTTTTTGGCTGCGTGTTCTAATCAAAATACCTCATCTACACCGACAAGCAATGAGAACAATACGCAATCTAATAGTGTTACAAAATTGGACGAGGGTGTTTGGCCTGAGAATGAGTACACAGAGGGGCTTCCTGTTGCGCCTGGTACGGTTGCATGGGCTACACTTGATACAGAACATGAGAATTGTAATATCAACCTTACCGGTATTAGCGAAAACGACTATAACGAGTATATGGAGCTTTTGAACCAAGAAGGCTTTTCCGTAATTGAAAATGTGTCAGAGGAAATCGAGGGAGAAAACTATGTTTCTATCGGGACACTTTTATCAAACGACGAAAAGTGGTTAAGTATCAGCTACATACCCAATAGTCTAACTATCTACATTTCCTTTGACAATAACTGAAAGAGATCACGGAATAGCAAAGCCAGCCGAGCCAGTCAACGGTCAAGATGAACGGCGCAAGCGCCGCCGTTGACAGCCCCGCCCGCCTTTGCAGATAGGCAATCAAGGGGCGACAGCAAGGAGTGCTGCCGCCCACAGTATTATCAGAGAGGGAGAATTCTATGAGAAATCGGATTGTAAAAGTGACAGAAGTTGTAGTCAGAAGCGCTTTTTACATCATCTCAAACTATGTATTTGTTAGCATGGGACTATCATTTCATACTCAATGGATTTCAATTCTATTTTTGCTTTCAATGGTATGGTCTACTATTGATTACGGAAAGTCCATAAATGAAATAATCGAAAAAAAGGTAATTGCTGAAATACTATGTATATGTTGCATTGCACTGAGTATAGCGATGGCATATTTTGTGGGATATATTCAAGGAGCATTCGTTTCCCTCTGAAAATACAGGGCCACAACTTTCCGCTTAATATATCAGTATGGAACAAGTTATCAAAAAGTCATGAATGCTCGTAGCTCACCGGCCCGGCCAGCAAAAGCAGTAAATCTGAAATTGATTTACTGCTTTTTTGCTCAATAGACTCTTAAATCATCTGAAAATATTTCAACGCATCCCTGATCGCCGCTTCCTTCTCCGGCGGACATTTTGGCACTTTGGCATCTTCCTTCTTTGACAGGTTATAATTTTGCCCCACATCCAGCCCGCACTTGCGCTTTATCTGTGAGATGTACAGGGAAGATACCTTCAAACCGGTATGCTCCAACACATACGCCTTGATCTGCTCATAAGTCGCGCCCTTCTGGAAGCCGGACATATCCATATCTTCCAGCGAGAACTCCACCCGCACCTTCTTTGAGTCGATTTCTCCCTTGGAAAGCAAAACAACCGTCTCAACATGTTTCGTCCACGGAAAAAGATCCACCGGCTGGCACTCCTTTGCCTGATACCCATGTTTCGTCAGATACTTTAAATCCCTTGCAAGTGTCTCCGGGTTACATGAAATATACACTACGCGCTTCGGAGCAAGCCGGATGACCGAAGATAAAAACGCCTCGTCACTTCCTGCTCTTGGCGGGTCCATGAATACGACATCCACATTGCCATCCGGTGTTGCCTTTTTTCCCGATTTTGTGGCATCCAGCACCTGATTTTTTTTCTGATCGGCACGGTATTCCGCCATCTCCACCATAAACTGTCCAGCATCAGCATTGTAAAACTGGACATTTTTGATGTCATTTCGTTTTGCGTTAGTCACGGCGTCCCTGACCGCATCACGATTTAATTCCACACTGATGACCTCTTTTGCCTTCGACGCTGCGATAAGACCGATCGTTCCGATGCCACAGTAAGCATCCACAATCCTCTCTTTTCCTGTCAGTCCGGCATACTCGATCGCCTTCGTATAAAGGATTTCAGTCTGTACCGGATTCACCTGATAAAATGATTTGGGGGAAATGCGGAAAGTACAGCCACAGAGTGTGTCCTCAATATAGCCTTTTCCGTAAATAACTGTCTCTTTTTCTCCTAAAACCATACTGGTCTTTTTGTCATTGACATTAAGAACGACCGTTGTGATCTCCGGGTGAAGTTTACGCAGTGCCTTGACAAAATTATTCTTGGACGGAAGGATTGGGGATCCGAGCACTAATACTACCATCACTTCTCCGCTGTGAAAACCGCGACGCACCAGTACATGACGCAGCAGACCATATCCGGTATCCTCATCATAAGTCTTGATTTTAAAGGAACGTAAAAGTCCCCGGATATCGTGGATGATCGCATCTGCCGTCTCATCTTCGATCTGGCAGGAATCAATGTTTACAACATCATGTGTCCCTGCCTTGTATACGCCTGAAATGACAGATCCGCCTTTTGCAATGTCAAATACCGCATGCACTTTGTTGCGGTAATGATAGGGATGTTCCATCCCGATGATCGGCAGTACTTTGCAGAATTCTTCGACATTTTTTCTAACATATTCCTGCTTTTCTTTGAGCTGTTTTTCATAGGAAAGTCCCTGATAATCGCAGCCACCGCATTTTTTTGCATACTGGCACATGTCTGCGTTCTGCTTCTTCGTGATCATTTTTTCCGACGTGTTTTTTCCTGATACTTTTTTCTCTTTTACCGATTTTCCATGATCCGTTTTTTCTGTAAATGCTTTAGTCACTGCATACTTCTTTTCCATTTTTCCGATGGTTCGCTTTTCTGCTTCCTGCTTCACTGTTTTATCAACCGCATATTTTTTCTTTCCCATTTTTCCGGCGGTTCGTTTTTCTGCCTCCTGCTTCATTGTTTTATCAACTGCATACTTTTTCTTGCCTGCAGCTTTATTTTTCGCTATGTCTTTATTTTTAACTTTACTTTTGTTCCTCATTGCACTTTTATTTTTCATTGCATTTTTATCTGCCATTTCAATCCTCCATTCTTTTCAATAAAAACAACACTTTCATTGACACCTCATGTTTACGCACAGGCACAAATCCTGCGCACAATCCTCAATCTCTCATCGTGCTCTGTTCCTCGCTCTGCACCAAGACACAGTATTCCTGCTTTTCACTTGTCCCTCAAACCTTTCCGCCTCACGACTCTTCCACACACTGACTCGAAATGTTCAGATAGGACTCTCCCCAGTTACACATGGCATTTAGGATCGGTGACAGGCTCTCTCCAAACTCCGTCAGGTTGTACTCTGTTTTGGGCGGGACAACCGGATAGACGGTTCTTTTGATAAGTCCGTCTTTTTCCAGTTCCCGAAGTTGCTGTGCGAGCATTTTATCGGTGGCTTTCGGTATCTTTTTATGAAGTTCACTGTAGCGGAGCGTTTTTCCCATCAGATGAAACAAAATGACCGACTTGTATTTGCCGCCGATCAGGGAGATCGTCGCCTCCACCGGACAGTTAAATTCCTTATTCATAGATCTGTTTCTCCTTACTTACTTTTCGGAAGTATATACCAAAAAGTGCATACTTGCTTATATTCTGCATTTCCATATAATTATAGACATGAACGTTCAGAAACACAAGATAGAATCCGAAATAAACAGGATTATCCCAGCGAAACCGCATGAAATTCAATTATGTGCAAAAATCAGCTCAAGCATGGAGGATTAGCGTGAAAAATAAGATTTTTCACACGCAAGATCCGTGCTTACACACAAACTCAAGATGCGCAAAAAACAGCTCAAGAATGGAGATTATCATGGAATTATTAGAGATTGCAAAAAAGAGACATTCTGTACGAAAGTACACAGGAAAAGAAATTGAACAGGAAAAACTGGATAAGATCTTAGAGGCTGCCCACGCAGCACCGACCGCCGCGAACATGCAGCCGGTACGCCTTATGGTCGTAAAAAGCAAAGAAGGACTGGAAAAAGTCGGAAAAGCAGCAAATATTTATCAGGCACCGGCTGCCATTGTCGTCTGTGCCGATAAGACAAAAGCCTGGAAACGTCCGTTTGACGGCAAGATCACAACCGACATCGATGCCTCGATCCTGACCGACCATATGAGCTTGAGGCAACCGAACTTGGTCTTGGCAGTGTCTGGATTTGCTACTTTAAACCGGACATATTAAAAGAAGAACTGAACCTTCCGGAAAACTTAGAACCGGTCAATATCTTAGCTCTCGGATACAGTGATGAACTGGATGCATCCGCAGAGCGTCATAAAGATATGCGCATTGGCATGGATGAGCTGGTTTCCTACCTTTAAAACAAATAGCATGCACCACAAACAAACCTGTGATTTTAAGTAATCACAAAATTGCCAGGATCATGCATCAGCATCCGAATGTCAGATTTTAATCTGACTTCCGGGGTGGTACATTGCCCTGGCAATTTCTTTATCACTTTTCTATTCAGGTGCTTACCACTCAGACTTACCACTTTTCTTACCACTATGAATCACGGTTTTGTGATATTTTGCGATACTTTACGAGGTTTTCTCTGTCAACGTCAAATGCCTTCCATCACTTATCAATCAAGCATTTCCACCACTTCCCAGTCCTTACTTCTCATGACGAACGCCTAGCGTTCGTCTACAACCTGAAAGATGCAGAACTTCAAGTGCTATTTGAACAAATGCTTGATTTTACTGGGTTTTCCGGCACTCGATTTCTTATCTTACCACTCGCTTACCACTCATATTTTCGCTACATAAAATTCGCTATTCGTTCCATCTCATCCGTCAGCGTACTTTCTCGTACATGGCAATACAGATCCATCGTCATCTGCAAAGAATTATGACCTAATATTTTCTGCAATGTCTTAGGCTCCATTCCGTTTTCGATGCAATTCGTTGCAAAGGTATGACGCAATCCATGAGGTGTCAGATGCTCAAAAACTGATCCGGATTCTCTCTGTTAATCCGGGCAACAATATAATTGATTGAATCTTTGACATTCGCCGCATTGATAGGATTATTTGTCTTAGACGTAAATACCAGATTTTCAAATCCTTCCCTGGGCGAAAAACGAGTAGCAATATCTCTCCTGTAGGTCTGTTGATACACAAGTACATCATATACTTCTTAATCATTGGAATCTTGCGAAATCCTGCCTGTGTCTTAGGCTGATGAAACTCATACTGTGCATTGTGTCCATCCCCCGGCAGATAGGAAAGGGTCTGTTTGACTGTGATAACACGATTATCAAAATCAATGCAATCCCATGTTAATCCAAGGATTTCACCAATACGCATCCCTGTACCGAGTGCCACTACAAAAATCGGATACATCATCCCACCTTGAGAGTTCTCCAGAAGAATCTCCATCTCTTCTCTTGATAAAATACGCTTTTCTGATTTCACTTTTCCATCAATGATAGGATTGATACCTATTGCCGGATTTTTAAGCAGAAGATCAGCTTCTACGGCACGATTCAGAATATCCACAAGCAAAGCCTTACAGTCACTTCTTGATTTATCCGAACCCAATTCATTGAAAGCATCCTGTAACACGATCAGATTAATGCTTGTCAGTTTTCTCCATCCAAGACTTCTCTTAACCGATTATATTGTATCTCATAAGTTCTTTTGGTAGTGGTACGACAATGTTTCTTACATACAGTGATCCACTTATCATACCATTCATCCAACGTCATTTTTGTATCTATGACATTGATCTGCTTCTCATTCTCAAAGATTTTCTCTCTCTGTTTTCTTCCCACCTCTGTGATTGTTTTGCCATACACGCTTCTCTGTTTTCCAAAGCGATCAATATATCTCGCTTCGTAAGTGCCATTTGCTCTCTGATAGATGGCATTTCCCAGTTCTTTTCCTTTATTTGTCTTTCCCACTTGTTTTCCTCCAATAAAAAACTCATGGGAAAAACGTGTATGTTCTATCTCCATAAGTTTAACGCATTTACTATTCTTTTTCCATGCCTTTTTAGATAATAGTTTTACAACAAAAAAGCAGTAGATCTGCCACGACCTACCGCCTTTCAAGCATTTACTTAATAATTTGCTACACAACCACATTCCACCATATTTGCTACTATGATGCATCACACAATTCATCTAATAAATCTTTATATAATTCATATGACTCTGAATCTAACAATTTGTACTTATCATTGGTAAGTGTGATAATGTGTACTTGTTTATCTGGCTCAATATCTTTTTCACTAAATCCCAGTAATGATAAAATCAATTGTCCCGAATCGCATTTATTAGTAATATACTGTACTAATCCGTACTTTTTTGATTGTCTGTTTCTACATTGTTTGGGCTATCAAAAACCACTGGAAACTCTATAGCCTCTTTATTAAACATTTTTCTGAGTTCCAAAATAGTAATATACCATACTATTGTAGCTATATTCTTATTACTACCACTTGCATTTACGGAATTGGTAATCTTTTTAAAGCTATCTGGAGATAACTCATTTAACCCAAATTGTGTTCTCGCTGTCATCATATGCTCATAGTACTGCGCTTCTACCCGCTTCTTTTTTGTTCCATAAGCATTGATTTTTGTTCCTACAGCCTTTAGTTCTGCCTTAGCAGTTTCTATTGCATCAATCACTTCAATCTGCTCTGAAACAACCTCATCCCTTAATTCTGACAATCCTTTTTGTCTAAGGACATCATCTGTTTTCTCATTATTAATCTTTAGTTTTTTTTCGTATGCAGACATTTGTTCTAAGAGTTCTTTATACATTTTTTCTTCTTTTTCAATTTGCCTCTGATATTCAAGAAGAGAGATTTGCAAATCATTTTTTTATCAAAATTGCATCTTCTATTAAATTTATAATTTTTGCTTTTTAACTGAATAGTATCTGCCAATTCCGTTCCACATTCCGGGCATATAGCTTACGCAGTTTCTTTATTTCTTTTCTACTTCTCCTTAGAAACATCCTCAATCTCCTTCAACATCTGCTCTGTTTCGTATAAGTGATTTCTCAAATCAATTAACTTCTTTTTGCTCTTACTCAACTTATCCAAAACCTCTGCATACTCTTTCTGATATATAGCAACATCTTTTCTCAATGCCTCATAACTAGAAGAAACCGATACTCCTGCAAGTTTTTTGTCAAGACCTTCAATCATTGCCTTAAATATTTCAAGCTGCGATTCACTCTGTGCTTTTTTCTCTTTTATCTCATCTCGACTATGTACTAGTTCGAAATATTCTTCGTTATATACACCTAAATGATAAAACAAAACATTTTCTCTAAAACCCACATACTGTCCTAAATTTTTAAATGCAGCATAATTATTTCCTTCGTAATGATCTTGATCTATATAAAATGGTAAATAATTGTATGCAGGAGGTGTCACTTCTAATTTTTCGCTTCTATTAGGCAGCTGTACTGCAAAATTAGTGTAACTCTTAAGTTTTTCTGACAATTCTCTGCTACTTACCGATGTAAATAATACTTCTTTATCCTCACTAAAAAATTTAAATAATTCTGCTGATCTATAAATATAATACCCTATACCATCAATGTCAATTTTCAATACATATACTTTATCCTTGCCTTCCCAATTTTTTTCAAAACAAACCTTCTGCTCCCATAGTATGATAAAGACTTCTCATTATTACAGATTTTCCTCTGTCCGTTCCATCTTCCTGACTGGAGGTAATGATATTTATTCCATCTGTAAATTCTACCTTCTTTGCCTTCTTTTCTGAAGGGGAAAAAATAAACAACTCTCTAAATATTAATCTCATTATCATATCCTCCTTCCACATATTTATGAATTACTATCATATAACATACTGTTTTTTCTGCATTACTATATTCAACTGGAAATTTATCATGATATGAATCTGTTAATATATCTATCGCCTCTTCAACATCTGATATTTCAGAATACTCCATCAATGTTTTTGCCATCATGATTTCCATATTTTGAAGAACCCGTGAACGAGCCATCTTAGGTAATAAAGAATTTAAGGCATCCTTATAACTTTTTTTCTCATGGATTCCTTTAATTTGATTAATATAATCTCTCGTTTGATTGATTCCTGTTTTTTCATTCGATAAATGTGCATCTAACATCCGGTCAAACTCATTACGAGAAATACCCTTAAATTTTTTGATTTGTTCATAATCATTTGCATCAAATTCATAACAAGCTTTTTCAGATACCGCATCGAACACCAACCGATATAAAGCATTAGGATTTACCGGCTCACTTCCTTTAACTTTTTCAAAAGTTGCCATAAGCTGTCCTTTAATTTCATTCTCAGGCTGTAATAAATTCATTGGCGTATAAAGATAATATGAGTTAGATAAATCCACATCCTTTGTTCCTAACTCTTTTTTTATAGCTTCTATAATTACTGATTTATTGCTCTGGCTCAAACTGTCAAGGCAATTTTCTCCCGGCTCACTAGAAAGTGCTTTAAATGGAGCATTACAAACAAGTACTGTTTTTACTGGAACAGTACTTATTGTATTTAACACAAACAGTTTTCCTAAAATAGACCCCTGCTCTCCCTCTTTTACCTTCACTAAACTTTTAGCCGTATATTTAGGTTGGCTCTCTTTGTGCGTCTTTATCTGGTAAAATTCAAACCCTTTATCCAAATGTACTTCAATATCACACACTAAATCAAAAACAATTGTAAAATCATTTGCAGATTCCATAAGTTCAAGCATCCTGCTAATGCCCCACAATAGTTCTAATCGAAATCTGTTTTTTGATCTGCTACCAGACAAATCACATGGTAATCCCATATAATATTCTACCTGATTCAAGAAATCACCTCCTTATGAAGCATCATTCACAAATAAGATAAGTTTATTATACATTCTCTCCTCAAATAAAAATAGTGCTTTTTATTTTCAATTCCCTAAAATATGTTAAACCCTGTACGTTCTCATATAAATCAAATAAACAGTTGTTTTAACAGCCACTGATCCACTTTTCCCCTGTGAGCGTACAGCCGATTCCCTATCCTCACAGTAAAGCCATTCCCCGGATCATGAAGCAATTCCCGGGCTTTTGTCTCTCCAATGCCAAGATAATCACAGAATTCTTTTATATTCAGTAATGCTGGTATAATTTCCTTTTCTTTTACTCTGTTCTTCAATTCTTCCTCCACCGTCTGTTTAAGAATGCCCTGCAACAAAATACTACAACAAGGCTCATCAAACTCTCCTTATCAAAATTATATGTTATTTTCCTACTAATATTTTTTAGATATTTATTGTTGTTTCTGTTGTTAAAGTATAGAAAAGCCAGATAAATCAAGCTTTCACCGGGCAACATTCCTGCAACACACTATGCGCAAGACCTACAACAAAAGCCTACTTGAATGGCAGTTCCTCTTGATTTTCTACCCTGATAAATCCATCAAACAAATTTTTCTGTGTAATATCCCCGCTGTTGTCTGCCTTTGTTGCAGAATTATCCCGTTCCCATCCACGCTGACGACCATACCCGGCAAATGTCCTCGGATTAGAAAAATATTTCCACCCGACAATACTCTGATTCGTGATGTCGCATATTTCACGAAGTTCCCAATGCTGTGGATCGTTATATGAATGATCTAAAGCCTCTTTATACAATAACTTGGAGCAAACCGTATTTCCCTTATATGCATCCAAAAATGCCTGTATCATTCCAGCTTTGGTATCTTCCGGCATGAAATTTTGCTGCCTGTCCTTGAGCATTTTCTGAATGTCCGATGGCAGTTTCAATTCCCATTGTCCCCTACGATAAATTTCCATTGCCTCTGCCCATACCTGTTTGATATAGACTCTTGATTCCGCCTCATCAGCCAGAATATGTACCTCAGCTTCTTCCGTCTTGACAAGAACCGGTAAAAATCGTCTGTTTCCAGATCTGTCCAGAGTCAGAAAATCCATTGTATTGGAAGTACCACCAAACACGCATTGCCGTAGCCTGTCTGACGCAAACTTATCATACCTGATACGATAATTTTCCTTCTGTCTGCTCAGGAATGACTTTATTTCTTCAATGCTTTTTGCAGTTGCAGTTGCGATCATTTCTGACATCTCAATAATCCAATATCCCTGTAATTTTTCAAATACGCTGTCATCATCCAACTTGCGAGATCATCTGAAAACCACTCATCCTTAATCGCCAGAAAACGGAAAAAGGTACTTTTCCCCGCACCTTGTCCGCCTACCAGGCAAAGCATAACATCAAATTTGCATCCCGGATGAAATGCCCGGTGAATAGAACCCAGCAAAAATAATTTGAATATTTCATAATTGAACTCATCAATATCGGCTCCCAGGAAATGATGCAGACAATATCGGATACGTTCCTTTCCATCCCACACAAGTTCCTTGAGACATTCCCTGACCGGATGAAATGAATTTTCATGTGCCGCCAGTGTAACGGCATCTTCAATTTTCTTCTCACAGGTAAGCCCATAGTTACTTTCCATATATAAACGGATATATGCCAGATCCGTGTCATTCAACGCACTTCCTTCCGGTCGCTGATACCATAACGGCTTCACGATATAGGTTTTTACTGCCAGAAGATTATAAGCAAGTGCTCCTGCCAGATATGGATCATTTGGAGCACGATCAGACAATTTCCAATCGTGCTTTTCACAGCTCCCTTTTCCGTCCGAAGCAGCATTTCCTTAACCTCGTTCACGCTCATGGGCTCTCTGTTTTCTTTCAGAGCCTCCTGTAATGCATTTCTCTCTGCGGTTGTTAAATTCTCTAATTCGTTCATGAATACTCTTTACCTTTCTTCCCTGATTTTGCACTAAAAAAAGCTCTGTCACGAACATCACCATTTAATAGGGTATCCAGCCGATACTCCGTCTGGTCAATGTTGTTCAGAGCTTCGCAGAAGAGTGGATGCCATTCCTCATCCATACTCTTAGGTGCATATTTAATTTTCCATTCTTTTAATAGATGCAGATAATCCGACAGACTTTAAAACAATAATCCTGCGCCTCACGAAATTCCTGTTCCAAAGTTTTCTTTGGTTTTATCGGCTTTTGCGGAGGCTTGTACTTTTCATATTTATATTCCAAGCCAAAATCATCTGCTATTTTCATGGCAGCATCTTTGGATGTCATACCAAAGTACTTACCAACAAAATCAATTACATCTCCTTTTTCCCCACATCCAAAGCAATAATATCTTTTATCAAGTTTCATACTGGGATGCTTGTCATCATGGAACAGACAACAAGCCATTCCATTTCGACCGATTTTCATACCATAATATTCTGCCACCTGTCTGGCGGTAACATTATCTTTAACAACACGGAATACATCCATCAACACACCTCTCTTTCCGATTGCTTTTTCTGATTGTGATTGTCATTTTTCTGATCAGCCTTTTCTTTCATCTCAGCCAACCTCATTTTTATAGAGGAACGTGCCACAGAAGCAATTTCCTTTTCATTTTTCTGCTTAATTGCCGGAGATAACAGCTTCTGTGAAATGGCAACCGTGATTTCCTTTGATTTTTTGGAAAGCAGATCAACCAGACGATTCAATATATTTCGAAAAATTCTTCTGACCTGATGATAAAGATGAGGTTTTGCCGGTCAGCCTGTCTCTCATATTTTCTATGGTCGAAATATCTTCAAGAGTTGTTTCTGTCCTCACAGTATCTGTAACCACCTCACAGGCTCGTTCATATACCTTCTCAGCCACTTCCTGTGCCAGAATATCAATTTCATTCAGCTTTAATGTAAGTTCCTCTAATTTATTCTTTTGACTCTCAATTTCCTTTTCTTGTCTGGCTATAATGAAATCGTTTTTCTCCAAGTGTTTTTTCCCTGTCAATGGATCTTTCTCGATTATCACACCATATTTTTCTGCAATTTCAATATACAGACGCCTGATTTCTTCATCAAAACTTACTTTGCAATTATTGGTCTTGTTTTTCTTTTTATCCGGTTTGGGTGGATGGAAGCCCAGCGCTTCACATGCTTTCTCCTGCTTGGGGAAGTTCATACCGTAACCATCATCTGCAAAGAAAACATGACGTTCATGAATATGTGGTGTTGCTTCATCCATATGCAAAGCCCAATCAAGAATCTGCATATGCGATCCATATTTCTCCTGTATCACCGCAAACAATTCCGCTGCCACCTTAACAAAAACTGCCGGATCTTCATATCCATCTTTAGTTCCAAGCTGATAAATCGTCTCTTCGGGACAGGTGCGTGAATCCTCCATAATCTGCCTGACATTTCTTATTCTTTCCGTATGTCTGGACTTCTCATGCCGCTCATTTTGTGCATCTATGGAATCTCCGAATTGTTTGTGATAATAAAGGTATTCAACTTCATCAAATAAATATTTTCTTTCCGGTCGGACTCCATTTTCATCCGCAAGGTTATATCCTTGCAGATAATCCCAGTAAACATTCCATTTGCTCCTGTCAGCATCAACATGCTCTGCATTTTCAAGACTAAATGACCGATCATTATGACCTGCCTTGAATACACCATTACTGTCTTTGCGACCATTTGTCCTGGTTGCTCTCACTTTTTTCTTTCCATCTTCATTTTCTCCTATTCCAGGCATAAAAAAAGGAACCGATTTCTCGATTCCTTTTTTCAGCCTTGCTGATTTCTTTACAAATTCAATTTTTTCTTTTCGTAGTAAAGCTACGATATCTGAGCGAAGCGTGACAGATAATAACCCAATACGATGTGTCACAACACATCTATGGGCCCGCTGGGTCTTCGCTCCGCTCCGGTCGGTTCAGAGCAATGGTCCACCGGACCATTTGAACCCCTGGACGGACTAGGGTGCTTCGCACCTTTTTTCATGCAAAAATAATTATTGAATCATCCCTATAAACTGGAATTTATCGGAGCCTCTGCAATGATAAATTCAATTTTATAACGAGTACTCTCTGCCTTCAAATATTTTCATATAAACATCATATGCTGAAGCCCACTCTTCCGCTGGTAGCCCCGTCTCATTCATAAGATATGTATTGCTCCTTTTTAAAATTCTTTTTTGTTCATAATTGACAAACTAATCTTCATTGAAACCAATAACATTAACAAAGCGATAATAATTATAATAGTGATAAGAACTCCCATGCTTATCGTTCGCAAATTATCTACTAGACTAACTAGATCAACATTGAAAATAGCTTCGGCGCCTTTCACGATAACGATAGAAATTACTGCCAAAACACCAAATGCACCAATCATAGCAATTCTTCCTTTATCGCCACCAAATTTAAGTTGAAAAGGAAGCATAATTGCTTGAACAACAATCAAAATAGGTAAAATTATCAATGCACTCTGCACTAACTCTGCAACAGGTAATGTATCTTTCAACACAGTTGCAACGATTCCTAAAACAGTCGCCAAAATCCAGGCTATACCACCAACTAATAAACCAAGAAAATATTTTTCAATCACATAATTATTACGGGTAATAGGTAATGTAAACAGGAACGCATTACCATTATCAAAATCATCATAACTGATTGTACTTACTGTAAAAAGTGATGCAACGAAACTCAGAAAACCTAAAGGAAATACCACATCATCAGTAAATATCATCATTCCGATTACAATTGCCAAAATGAGCAGCAGAAAATTCTTCTGCAACATCATCAGTTTAAAATCTTTTACTAATAAACCTTTCATTGTTCTATCCCCCTTATCATCATAGTAATAACTTCATCTATTGTACCTTTTTCAATAGCAATTTTAGGATAATTCTCGATATAATACTGTTTCTGATTTGTCAGACAGCTATATCCATATATTTCCTTTTTGGAACGCAATATAAACTGTTTATCCAGCTTGTCGTATTGATCTGCGTCTACTTTTAATAATGCATAATCACTAAGAAGAACGTCCGTATCTTCATGTAAAATAATTCTTCCGTCATGTATCATATATAAATCATCACACAATGACTCCAAATCACTGGATATATGAGAACTGATTAAAATGGAGCGTTCTTCATCTTTTCCAGAAATTCTCTTAACATTTCAAGCAATTCGTCTCTTGCGATTACA
>ENA-OQJH01000094-OQJH01000094.1-human-gut-metagenome-genome-assembly--contig:-NODE-94-length-49583-cov-1.857671_pt1 | contig 49583 bp, 66 predicted proteins | sample MGYA00242597_ERZ504763 | MGnify/ENA primary metagenome ERZ504763 (study PRJEB26092, sample SAMD00036359) | human gut metagenome | host: Homo sapiens | study: EMG produced TPA metagenomics assembly of... | reverse complement strand
GGATTTGTTTATAATTATGTGGGATCTGCGCCGGCTCGATCATCGCATTTTTCCTTGCAAAACATTTGGTATCCCCTGGTGCAGGCCATGTTCCATCCAAAAAATATAATGTATGGACAGAGCGGATCAAGAGAGCCAGAAGCTATGATGTGCTTTTCGCTCTTTCCATTCTTTTGCCATTGGCACCGGATGACTACTTATGCTACTTTTCCGGCCTTATTAATATGTCAGTGAAGAAATTTGTCCTTATCATCTTCTGGCAAAACCATGGTGTATCCTGTTTTACAGTTTCGGCACAGGAATGCTCATACAATAAATATTGATTATGATAACAACACATTACTTACATAATGATTCTTAAGAGAAATGTCATTTGATTTTCAGGCATAGATAGGATACAATCGAAGATATCCCAAAAATTGGGGATAATTGTAAATAAAACACTTAGATAAGGATCCTATTTTAACATGCTTGGAAGAACACATTTTTTCATTGGTATATCTGCTGCTTTGGCAGTGATGCAGCCCTCCTCCATGCCTACTTTAGTAGCTGGTGCGGGGGCTGCTGCTATTGGCGGCATGATCAGCGATATCGACTCCGGAACCTCTCAGGCCCACAGAGAGGCTGACAAGATCATGACAGCAGCCATTGCTGTTACCGCCATCGTCATTTTGGCAGATATAAATTTCATGTGGGCATTTATGAACGCCTGATGCGAAACAGCAGTATTGCCAGACTTCTCACCGGCGCCATGGCATTTATCATCATCTGCACCTACGGCTCGTCGCAGCCCCACCGCTCCTTTATGCATTCCTTTTTATCCCTGTTCATGCTCACGGCATGCATAGATGTGATCTACCCGGATGCCGCCCCTTATTTTGCCGTTGCCTACGCTTCCCATCTGGCACTGGATCTGTTAAATTACAGGCGTCTGCGACTGATCTGGCCTATGAAGCGTGGCTTTTCCCTGGGGTTCTGTTCTTCCCAAGCTCATCAACCACCTGCTCATGTCCGCCGGAATGGTCTGTGTCGTCCTGGAACTGGTCACTTCTATCCCCGCAAGACGGCTGGCAGAGCGGATTTTTTCTTTTTTACCTTTTTGAATAATGATTTTTAATTAGTATTACTTATATATCATACGTCATTTTTCACAAAATTAATTATACTATTGATTTTTGAAATTTTTACGTATATTCTATAGGTAGATAACAAAAAAATCCCATTTAATTAAAATTCAAACATTGTGAGGTAGAAAGATGAAGCCAGTTAAAGAAGGAAAAGTACGTGAGATCTATGACAACGGCGATAGCCTGATCATGGTCGCTACCGACCGCATCAGCTGCTTTGATGTGATTCTCCATAATACTGTTACCAAGAAAGGTACGGTTCTGACCCAGATGTCTAAATTCTGGTTTGACTACACAAAGGACATTCTTCCAAACCACATGATCTCTACTGACGTAAAAGATATGCCTGAATTTTTCCAGACTCCTGAATACGAAGGCAAGAGCATGATGTGCCGCAAGCTGAACATGCTTCCTCTGGAGTGCATCGTCCGCGGTTATATCACAGGAAGCGGCTGGAAGAGCTACAAGGAAAACGGTACTGTATGCGGCATCAAGCTTCCTGAAGGCTTAAAGGAATCTGATAAACTGCCTGAACCGATCTTCACACCTTCTACCAAGGCTGAGATCGGTGATCACGATGAAAATATCTCCTACGAGCAGAGCATTGACCACCTGGAGAAACACTTCCCGGGAAAGGGAAAAGAATACGCTACCAAACTGCGCGACTACACCATCGCTCTTTACAAGAAATGTGCTGACTACGCTTTAAGTAAGGGCATCATCATTGCTGATACCAAATTTGAGTTTGGTCTGGATGAAGAAGGAAATATCGTTTTAGGCGATGAAATGCTTACTCCTGACAGCTCCCGTTTCTGGCCGGCAGAAGCTACGAACCAGGTCATTCCCAGCCATCCTTTGACAAGCAGTTTGCCCGCGACTGGCTGACTTCCCATCCGGGAAATGACTGGACACTGCCGGAAGAGATCGTTCAGAAGACCATTGATAAATATCTGCAGAGCTACAAGATGCTGACTGGCAAAGAATTATAAAAACAAAAGCCCCCATAACAGAACGCCTGGTTTTCCTATTCTCCAAAGTTTCCTCCTTGGAACTATTATAGGAACGCCAGGCGTTCTTTTTATTGGTTATCATGATGATCAAAATAGATCCTATTTTTTCAGTTCCTCATAAAAAGCTTTAAGCTGTTTATTTGCGATCCATTTCATATACTCCCCTTCCAGGTATCTTCCCGGCTGCCAGTTCTGGATGATCTGGTTCCTCTTTATATCTTCTTCCAGGTATTCTTTCAGTTTCTCCAGGCTCATTTCCCCATCCCCATATTTTTCCTGATACCGCTGATAAAGGGACATATAATAACATTCCAGCTGTCCGCTCCAGCGCTCCTCCAGGGCAAATAAGCGGTCAAATTCCCGGATCTTCTCTTTCGTCTCCGGCACAGTATCTCCCTTTGGAAGCATTTTTACCACTTCGCTGTCCTTATCCCCGGGATTTTCAAATTTCAGCTGCACGGCATCTTTTACTGTATCCAAATACGGCAGAAAGATCCGTCCAATATCCCTTGTTTTTCCCTTTAACGGGCTTTTCGTACCCTTAAAACGGTATTGCAGGTGGTACAGCAAAAATACAGATTATAGGGATGGAGACTTAAGCAGGGATACTTGGATTTTGGAAAATAATGTTCCACATCCTCGTCTGTTTCCCCATTCGTTACCGGCTGTAAGCACACAGGACAGATCCTGCGGATCTTTTCATTCTTTCCCTTAAAATAGTCCTTTGCCAGCTCTTTCCTGCTGTAAAAAGGCCGTGACATCCCTTCTAAACGAAAATGGGTGGTACACAGGACCACATCATAAAAATACCCGAAAAAATCCCGGAGTATCTTCTGAGCCGCTTCAGGAAGCTGGTCACTTTCCAGGTTGAATTTTCCCTTTTCCCAGGCCTTTTTGTCCATGAATTCCATATCATGTTTCACTGCTTCGTAAATTTCTTCCCGCTTTTCCTGGTCCATGCGAAAGAGCCGGTCCACAGCACGGCGCATATTCTTTCCATTATCTGTATCACGCTCATACAACCGGTAAAACCAGGTGCCGTTCTCCGGTGAAAAGTCCAGCCAGTCCTCTTTTTGAAACACATTTCCCGGCTGGTTTTTCGCAAACTCAAAAACGGATAAAAGAAAATGGCTGATCTCCATCAGATCCTGTTCCTGTTCTCCTACGTCCATATTCCAAAACATCTTCTGTCACCTCTTTCGTTCCAAAAGTACCTAACCTTTTATCCTGTCATTTTTCTCTAACAAGGCATACAGCTGTTCCTGCAGGCGAAATCTCTGGTAACCGGGACCGATCTTTGAAATAGCCTGGGCCAGCTGTTCCGGATCCGTTTCTGCCATTAGTTCTTTAATCGTGTCCGATGCGAAACCACCAATAGAAGAAGCCTTAAACACCTGCTTTGAAATGCTGTCGCGGCCTGCTGCAAAGGTGGAGATCTCCAGCTCTTTTACTTCTGTCCTGGAACCTGTAGGATTTTCAAACAAATGGATCTGCGACCGCATGGCATCTGTTAAGATCAGGTCTGAATGTGTGGCTACCAGAAACTCATTTCCGCTGGTCCCATCCATACTGCACATGGCATATACAAAGCGGACAAAATCCCGGCTCCAGTCATCATTAAAATGCACATCCGGCTCATCATAAAGGAACAATGTATTTTCCCCACAGTGATTTTGTGCCATAAGGATCAGGCCGATCCGGGCCAGCCACATTAACTCACCGTCGCTTAAGTCCTCCATTTCATATAAGCCACGTTCATCCCCGTTACGGTAGGAAAAATGGATCTCCCGGATCACACCTTCCTCCAGGCAGTAAGGAGGGTTGAGATAAGAGCAAATGGGTTTCCGTCAAAGTAGCGCTGAAGCATGGGATGATAAAATACTTTCTCCCCTTCTGCTTCCCAGGACTCAAACAGGAATACAGCTGCCGTTTCACCGGCAAGGCTTCCGTCCTCTTCCAGCCGGTCTGTAGAAGTCCGGTGGATCACACAGTTGCTTAAGGCTTTTCCCTTTACATCCTGGCTTAAAAGCCGCCGCAAATACTCATCTGGGGCCGGTCTGCTGCCTCTTCCAGCCTGGTATCATCAATACGAAGGGAAATGCCGCAGGGATCAGACGGATGTTTAACCGTTTCAGAAGTTTTTCCGGAGTGTGGCATATCGCAGAGCCTTTTCACTGATACGGTCATCCTGCATATCAAAAGGCATCACTGCAAACAATGCAGGTAAGATAAATTTAGATGTAACCGCATCCAGAAACAGCACTCGCGGATTTACATCTAACCGCTCATAAAAGGATAATATCTCTTCTGCCGCCTCCCCTCTTGCAACACTGCTTTCTCCCGGGTGTTCCTCTTTTCCAGATACCGGACCTTCTCCATTTTCAACATCCATAGCCAGAGACAGATCATACAGATCACTGGCAAGAGAAGCCCTTGGGGAACGGATCAGGATATCTTCCATAGAGCTGTTGGCTCCGGAGCAATACGAAATGATCCGGTCCGGCAGATACTCATCCGGTATGGAATATAGCTGCTGGGTTTTCCCATTTTTTTCCAGTTCTACATATAATTTTCTCCGCCGCCCGGAAGCATCGCAAAAGCTTTTTCTGGGGCTTTACATAAATTCCTGTCCCATCCGGCATCCGGTATTTTAACTCAAAGATAAATCCCGGCAGTTCATTTTGCATGATACGGGTAAAAATAAGCCCCACAGCCTCCAACACACTGGACTTTCCGGAGCCATTACAGCCGATGAGGAAATCCACAGGCACAACCCCTGTCTGTTCCTTAAACTGCAGCTTCAGGCGTTTCAATCCTTTGTAACCATCTATGTATAAGTATTCCAGTTTCATGTTTTATCTCAGACCTCCCTGATATCAGCACCGTATTCCGGGATCTGATATTTCTGTATGGTAATGGGATGACCTGCACTGTCCCGTACCTCTTTTTCTCCCATATAAAGTTTCTGGGGAACCGTCTTTTCCAGAAAGCCCAAAGCTTCCAACAGCCTTGCAGAAGCAAGGGCATCCTGTACTGAGTATCCCTTTTTGTGGATCTGCTTAAACACCGTATGTACCGGTATTGCCTCCTGTGACTGGGCATAGATACGCAGGATCTCCATCTGGAAATCAGACAGCATGGTAAAAAGAGACTGCAATTCCTGTGGAATACGGCTCTGCCAGTCTGTAATGCCTTCTGTTGGCTGGCTGACATTTCGCACATTTCCGATTCCGTAGCTCTCCCTGAATAAAGCAGGCTCCGGGTCTGAAAGGTCTTCCTGTTTTCTAAAGCCTTCTGTTAAACCGGCTGTGAAAGCCAGTGACAGCATGGATTTAAAATAGCGTATCTCCAGTTGCTGTATTTTATGTAACCGTTTTCTTATTCCTTTTGTTCTTTCTACTATTTTTATAAAAGAGACCTGCTCTGTTTGTGAAAGGACCGGTACAAACATATCTGTTTCGTGTTCTGCAGGCAGTACCCGTGTTTTTAAAGAAACCCATATAGGCCGGAGCACAGGAGAAAGAAATTCCTCGTCCCGGCTTATTTTTCCTTCTTTTAAAGCAGACCGGGCTATTTTTCCAAAAGCATTTTCCAGGATCCTGTTCAACGTATCTTCCGATCTCCTGCTTCTTTGCATCAGTCTTCTGGCCCGTTTTAATTGATCCACAATGACCTGCTGCTCCTCTAAGCAAGGGAATACCACAGGAATACCCGACAGCTGTTCCTTCGTCAGATTTGGAACAGTCACCGCATTGGCCCGCTCTATAAGCCATGGGCGGTAAAATTCCAGATAAAAGCAGGCATATTCCGGCAGGATCTGTCCTTCATCAAAGATCATGGCCTGGATCGCCTGGTTCACTACCAGATCGCAGCCTGCAATAGCACTTTTTCCAATAGTTCCTGATACAGAAAGTAACACAGCGCCTCTGGCACGATGAGCCACGGGATCTGGTCTACTCCTTCTTTGGTAAGATAATTTTCTGTTTCACAAAGAAGTCCTTCTTTCATATCTCCCACTCTTGCCCACGGAAGGCTTTCCGGTCCAGGAGTTTTCGTATAATAATCAGCCTTGAACGGTTTAAGGTGGTTCCTCTGATCCATCTGGATACCACCTGGCTCAGAGGTTTCTGCTTCCAGTTTTCCACTTTTACATTACCTCCTTAAGAAGTTCATTTAACTCCTTTGTAATCTCTTCCTGTTCCTTAAGCATCTCCTGCAAAAGAAGAGCCGGGTCCTCTATTTCCAGATTGATCTGCTCTTCCGGTCTGTAATTTTCCGGCAGAAGGTTCCATTTTCCCGCCTCGATCTGATCCACATCTGCAAACCAGAAACTGTTGTACTGCCAGTTTGCAGGAACCTTTATACCGTTGCGGTTTTCCACCGTTTTTTCCTGCGGAGCGCTCCCATTTTCCATAATAACTGTCTCTCTGGCTCCATACCTCTTCCAGACGTTCATATTCTTTCTGCTGCTTTTCCTTATCTTCCTGCTTTTCCAGATTATAATACAGTACTCTCTGGGTATGTCCTTCCCAACCGCCGGACATAAAAGGCTTACTGAATACCATGACACCGGAGCGGACACCGCTGTACATGAAAGTATCCTCCGGCAGTGAAATGATTGCTTCCAGGGAATAGGACTGAAGAAGCCATTTGCGTACCTTCATACTTTCTGTGCGGTTTGCAAATAAAAAGCTGTTGGGAACGATCAGCATTGCTTTTCCATCGAAATTTAACGCCTGCATGCTGCGGATCAGCTCCATGTGATAACGTCCCCTGACTGTTTTCAATTCTCCCGGAAGCTGATCGATCAGTTCTTCGTCTTTTATGGTATCGGTTCCATAAACAGGATTGCTGATCACCAGATCACAGGACTCATACAGATCCGCCCGTGCCCCGTCTTCTAAATGCAGTTCCATCTCAAGACCGGAAAGCTGTGACATGATCACGGCTGCCGCCCACATTTCTTCATCCTTCTCGTAGCCCATAAGCCGGAGATTTTTTAAGTACCGGGAAGCTGCCATTAAAGCACTCCCTGCACCGCACTGGTATCTAAAACCACCAGGCCTTCATTTCCCGCCATCATCCCTTCCGGAAATGTGAGCAGACGAAGAAGCGGCTTTGCTGTTTCTTCCGGAAGGAGATACCTGTTTTTACCGCCTTTGCTGTAAGGCAGAAATGAAAGATCTCTTCAAGAGCCGTCTGAAACATTTCCCGAACATTTTGGGAACCTTCATATTCCCCGGTATCCCCAGATCCATCCTGTTCGCCCGGTGCCCACAGCTGCGCCAGTTCCTCTGATACAGTCATAAGCTGACGTTTTACCGTTCCTTTTAGCTTATGACGGCCTTCCAAAAGGCGCTCCAGATCCGCCTTTCCTTCTGTATCCACCTTACACTTCAAAAGCAGCATACACCCAAAATCCCGAAACATCCCCATAAGGTCTTCGGAATACTCCATACGGTAAAAATCAGCCGCTTCCTTAAATTCCTCAACGATTTCATTTATCTTTCTATTCTGGTCTGATGTCAGCATAGTTTTATCGCTCCTTTATCCGAAGTGAATTTAACAACTCACCCAAGTCCACTTACAGCCCTGCGTCAACGCGCTCTACTGTTCTGCGCTCATTATATCCCACTTCGCCCTAACTTGAAAGTAAAAAGAATGTGCCCCAACATAAAAAAGCACCTGGCAGTCTTATTTTTCCAACTACCGGGTGCTCTGCTTCACAGCTCAGCTATTATTTCTTCATTCATTTTCATTTATGGTCCTATCAAAGGCAGGTGCAGGAAAGACACCGAGAGGACATCGTTTAGTTAAGGAAGGTTCCAGCCTTGATCTGATCAACTACCTCTAAATACTGCTTCTGGATATCTTCCGGAACAACAGAAGAGAAGGTACCAACGCTTAAGCAGCCATTGCTTAAATCACCGTAAACAGTCTTATTTCCAAAAGTACCATTTTCAATGTCTTCCATACAGGTCTTTACCAGTGCTGCATTGTCTGTTACAACAGAGCATGCGATCACCTTATCATCTGCAGAACCTAAATCTCCTGGCTGTCCAATATCATATCTGCCTTCCTGGCCTGCCAGCGCTTCTCTTGCACCGGTATCTACTGCGGAAGCATCACCAAACATGACATCTACATCATAAGTTGTCACCATAGATGCTGCGATCTCTTTGCCCTTTGCAGTATCACTTGAAAGAGCCTGCATAGCGGAAGATACCTTGATGTCAGGATTGATCTTCTGGCTGCTTTTTCATAGCATTCTACCTTTGCTTTTGTGGTATCCAGCTCCATGCCGCCGATAAATCCGATATTGTTGGTCTTGGACATCAGTCCTGCCAGAGCACCTGCCATGTAACCGATCTGCTCTGCATCTGGAAGGATAGACTGGATATTGTCAGTCTCAACAGTACCATTTAACAGTGCAAATTTAATCTCCGGGTATTCCTCTGCCACCTGCTTTACTGCATCTGTATACTGGTTGCCTGGCGCAAAGATCAGGTCATATCCCAGTTCTGCATAATCAGTCATAACAGTGGCATAATCAGAGGTTGCCACATTGTCTGTATAAACGGTTTCCCAGCCTTTTTCAGCTGCTGCATCTACCATTGCCTGATAGCAGCTTGCGCCCCATCCACCATCTGATACAGAGGTGTCAGAGATCATGGCTACCTTGTAACCACCTTCCTTTGCTTCCCCGCCTGCTGCTTCGCTGCTTTCAGCTTCAGAACCAGTTTCTGCCGCTGTTGTGTCTGCGGATCCTGCAACTACTGTTGTCTCTGTTTTCCAGAACCGCCACAGCCTGCAAGGCTTACTGCAGCAAGAGCTGCCGTCAAAACTACAGATGTCATTTCATGTTGCGTTTTTCATAATCTATTCCTCCTATAAAATAATTTTTACTTTTTCATCGTTTTTCTTATCGTTCTTCCCTGTAATACGGCTGTCCATTTGCCTTCGGACCGCTCTTTTTAATGCCGAAAAATGCAAGTACAAACAGGGTACACAGATACGGGATCATCTGAAGGATCTGATAAGGAGTGGACGGGCTTAACAGCTGTAAGCGGATCTGCAGCGCATCACAGAAGCCAAAAAGCAGACATGCAAACATAACTCCTGTTGGCATCCACCGTCCAAAGATAACTGCTGATAAGGCAATAAATCCGCGGCCTGCCACAATGCCTTCTGAATAGGTACTTGTATAACAGATGGTCAGATATGCACCGCCGATACCGGCCAGGGCACCGCATATGATGCAGGCAATGTATTTCTGGAGAACTACATTAATTCCCAGTGTTTCCGCTGCCTTTGGGAACTCACCTACAGCCTTGAAATTCAGTCCCGCCTTTGTACGGTTTAAAAATACCGCTGTCACGGCAACCAGAAGATATGCCCCATACACAAGAGGACTCTGCTGGAAGAAGATACTTCCGATCACCGGGATCTTGCTGAGTACCGGGATGGGCATGATCCCCATAGACACGCCCTGGATCAGTGTAGACGTATCAGAAAAGGAAAGCCGGTAAATAAAAGATGCCAGCGCCGGAGCAAAAATATTGATCGCCATACCATAAACGGTCTGTTCCGCGCAAAGGGTAATGGTGCAGAAAGCGTAGATCATATTGGTAGCAATACCGGAAAGAGCGCCTGCTAAAACTCCCGCCCAGGGACTTCCTGTTTCATATCCCACCAGAAAGCCCACCAAAGCACCAATGGCCATAATGCCGTCCAGACCGATATTGACCATTCCGGCACGCTCTGAATAGGTTTCCGCAAGAGCCACCAAGAGGATGGGCGTTGCCATGCGCACCGTTGAGAGCAGAAGCTCTGTGAGAAAATTCATTGTAAAAAATGATGCCATCAGCCCTGCGCCTCCTTTCTCTTTCCATGGTTTATAAGGAACTGCTTGATCGTCGGAAGTTTTAATAATGCGGTTCCGGCTACTGCAAAGATAATGACCAGAGCCTGAATGATATCCACCACAGAGCTTGGTACCTGCGTGGCTGTCTGCAAGGTACTTGCGCCCTTTCGCAGCACTGCGAAATGCAGGCCACAATAGCCGTTCCCAATGGATTTAGCTGGGCGATCAGTGCAATTGCCACGCCATCGAAACCAAAGCCGGAGCCAAAACCGCTCATAAGCCGGAACTGTTTTCCATGAAGTTCTATGCTTCCTCCAAGTCCTGCAATAGCGCCTGAAGTGATAAAAGAAAACAGGATGTATTTATTAACGGGAAAACCATTGAAAAATGCCGCTGTTGCGTTCATTCCCACTGCCCGCAGCTTAAATCCTTTGGACGTATAAAAAATGAAATAGTATAAAACCGCTGCAAGCAAAAACGCCGCCAGAACACCCCAATGGGCTGGAAATCCTTTTGAAATACCGGCAATCTTCATACTGTCTGCCACTGCAACCGTCTGTGGAACACTGCCGTCACGCAAAAGGGTTGTATACACATATCCCATAAACAGCGTTGCCACATAGTTGAGCATGATGCTGACGATCATTTCATTTAAGCCTCTGGTGATCTTTAAAATACCAGGAATAGCGCCCCAGATGCCCCCTGCAACGGTTCCTGCAAGAAGCTTACAAGAAGTCCGCCCATTCCTGCGTCACCCAGTTTTGCAGAGACAAAGATACTGGTAACTGCACCCATAATAAACTGCCCTTCACCGCCCAGGTTAAAAACGCCGCACTTATAGGCAAAGGCTGCTGCAAGTCCGGTAAAGATCAGCGGACATGCAATTACTAAAGTCTGCCCCATCTTACGTCCGCTTCCAAATGCACCGGAAAACAGGTATCCATAAGCTTCCACCGGATTTTTCCCCAGACACAGGATGATGATCCTCCTGCTATAAATGCGATCAGGATCGACAGAATGGGGATCAGGATCTTTGCCAGATTATCTTTTAATTTCATTTCCCTATTCCTCCTTTCCTGCCATTGCCAGGGATATTTCTTCTACCGGCGGATTTTCACCAGAATAAATTCCCATGACCTGGCCTTCAAACATAACCAGGATCCGGTCTGAAGTTTAGGACTTCATCAAAATCCGCACTGATCAATAAGATCCCACAGCCCTTGTCCCTTGCTTCGATCATGGTATCGTGTACATACTGGGAAGCCCCGATGTCCAGACCTCTGGTTGGATGGACTGCTACTAAAAGTTCCGGGTGATTTTCCATTTCCCTGGCTAAGATGATCTTCTGCTGATTGCCGCCGGATAAGTTTCTTGCTTCCTGCTCAATAGAAGCACAGCGGATATCATTCTTTTTCTGAAGTTCCAGGGCAAACTTCCGGATCGCTTTTTTCTTTAATAAAGCGCCGTGTGCATAGGAAAAACGAGGTTCTTCCGTGGCCTTTAAAACCAGATTTTCTTCTACTGTCATATTTCCTACCAGACCCATTTTGTTTCGGTCTTCCGGGACATGGGATACATTGGAAAGAATGAAGCCATTAGGCGCAAACTGGGCAACTTTGTGGGAATTTAATTCCACTTCTCCGCTGTCTGGTGAAATAACTCCCGTTACCAGCTGCGCAAGCTGTGACTGTCCGTTGCCGTCTACTCCGGCCACTCCCAGGATTTCTCCCTTTCCTATGGAGAAGCTTACGTTATTTAAACCGCTGTGTTTATGATCCTTCTGATAATCCACATGGAGCAGACGCAGCACATCTTCTCCCGGTTCTGTCACTTTTTTATAAGCACTGACTGTCATCTCATGGCCGATCATCAGATTTGCAAGCTGTGCCCCATCTGTATCCTTTTTATCCACTGTAGTAATAGTCTGACCAGCCCGCAGGATCGTCACCCGGTCACTGACTGCCATTACCTCACGCATTTTGTGGGAGATAAAAATAACAGACTTGTTTTCTGCCGTCAGTCTTCCCATAATAGAGAAAAGACCTTCTACTTCCTGGTCTGTCAGCGCTGCCGTTGGCTCATCTAAGATCAGAAGCTCCGCTCCCCGGTAAAGAGCCTTTAAAATCTCTACACGCTGCTGTTCGCCTACAGAAATCTCATTTACCTGCTTATCCAGATCTACTTCCAGTCCGTATTTTTGTGAAAGCTCCAGGATTTCCTTTTTCCGTTCTTCTTTTTTAATGAAAATGGAACTGTCCTTTTTCGTTCCAAGGATAATATTTTCAAATACTGTCATGGCATCCACCAGCATAAAATGCTGATGCACCATTCCGATCCCCAGTTTTACTGCTGTTTTTGGTGAATCGATCTTTACCTTTTTGCCTTTTAACCAGATCGTACCGGAAGTAGGCTGATACAGCCCGATGAGAATATTCATCAGGGTACTTTTTCCTGCACCATTTTCACCCAGAAGTGTATGGATTTCGCCTTCTTCAATAGACAGATTGATATCCTTATTGGCATAGACTGCACCAAAACTGCTTGGTGATCCCTTCCATTCTTAAAAGCTCCGCCATATTCATCCCCCTCCTTTTCAATTTCAATGCTTATAAATAAAAAAAAGGAAATGAACAATGCTGAAAGAACATGTCTTTCAGCGATTCACTCCCTTGTAAATCCTATGACCTGTAAACTGACCTACATTATAAACAGACAGATTCCTGATGTCAATTATTCCCTCTTTTTCTTAATAAAATTATCCCATCATGGTTTTCAGGGTTACCATGATGGATAATTCTTTCATTTTTTCTGAATTTTCCTAAGATTCTATTGTATTTGTCTCTTCTGCCAGCTTTTTCCGCATTCTTTTATCTTCATACATTTTTTCATCTGCTTCACGGTACATTTTATCATAATCTACTGCGCCGTAAGCCATGCTGCTTCCCATAGAGAACCTCAGATCAACGGTAAGTCCGTCCCGCAGCCGGACCTTCTGTCCGCTCTGAAGCGCCTTCAGGGCTTCTATTTTCTGCACAAGCGCTTCTTTCCCATACTTATAATAGAACAATGTAAATTCATCACCGCCCTGACGGCAGAGAATGCTGTTTTCACCTGCTTCCTGTTTCAGCATTTCTGCAATCCTTTTAAGGTACTCATCACCATTTTCATGTCCGTAAGTGTCATTAACCATTTTCAGACCGTCAGCATCTACCATAACAGCAGCGCAGTAATATGGTTCCCTGCATTCTTCCAGTATTTTGGAAAGCCTGGTATCTCTGCCAGTCCGGTTAAACAGCCCCGTCAGCTGGTCATGATCTCTCTGGTATTCGATCTCCCTGCGCTTGCGGATCTCCTCTGTAACGTCCGTAATAACACCGAAGATCTCTTCGCCCTCCTGGATCTCTTCAATTTTTAAATATTTACCATTTCCTACAGCAAATATCTCATTTTCACCTGCAACCGGCTCTTTTTGCATGGTTCTAATATATTTCTTGAAATCTTCCCAGTCAGAAGGCAGCTTCTGTGCCGGTCTTTAAGATCTGAAGAATATCACCTGTAAAACGGACTCTCTTCATTTGCCGGTTGTACTCATATACACCAATGTGCATATCCGTCTTTCCAAGCACATATGTCATTTTCCTGTCATTGACTAACAGGCTCTGGAGCATTTCATTAATATAACGGCTCAGTTCAAAAAATTCCCTGCTGCTGTGGACATCAATCTTGACGTTTAAGTCACCCATGGTTATCTTATGCAACTTTCCGTTTACTTCCCCGATCTTCTGGACTACCTCCCGGTCCAGATACCGGGTCACTGCCTTAAACAATGCCAGCGCAATGAGTACAAGACATACCGCCAGATACAGCATATTTAACGGTATGCGTTCATAAAGTGCCTTACTGGTCACTGCCACACCGATATAATTATCTGCTACCTTCTTAAATACGATATAGGAACGTTTTCCATTGATCATACCGGAAAAACCTTTTGTACTATGGATCTTTTCCGTATTTAAACCAATTTCCTTCATGTCCATTCCCACTAATTCTGTGTCCGTAGCACCTACGATCTTTTCTGTTTCTGCATTTACCGCAAAGTAGCTGGTATCCGGGTTGACACAAAGCTGGGAAAAAATATAAGGCAGTTCATTTTTTTCTGTTACTTTGGATACATTTACCGGTTCAATTCCCGCTTCCACGATAAATTCCCCGGTGCTGTTCCACATAGCTGAATACTGCATCAGCTTATGCTCTGCTGTATTCGGCTCTATATCCTGAACCATTTTCAGGGATTTGTCCTTAAGCATAGGCTTAAAATAATTCATCTGCTCCCCGGAGTCAAAGCTATAACCATAATACTGGGGATGGTTCCGGAAACGATCTCGCCTGCAGCATCAATAATGTGGATCTCATCTACTTCCATAAATTCCGCGATCTTACGCAGTTCATACAGATCATTTCTTGCCCCGGTGTTCTTCTCCAGAATATAGCAATGGCCTCTGTATTATGAAGACATTTCGCAGCATATTCCTGGCGCAGCCTGGTAAGTTCCTTCTGATTCTCCTCCAGCATCTTATCCATCTGCTCAAAGATCTTATCCGCCGTCCCCTGCGCCCGGCTCTGCTCATTTGCTATATTCAATGCCGTAATGCTAATAAGGATCACACTTACCAACGCAAATGTGACCTTATACATATAACTCCATATGGATTTCTTTAAAGTACGCACGACTTCTCCTTACTTGCTATATGCACACCTACGCCGTGTACATATACTTGCATCTTCCCCGCTTTTGAGAAAGATTATCACGCCTTCGGTTACAAGAATTATAGCAACTTTAGAGAAGTTAGGCAAGTTTTCATCGGTTTTAATTGGCTGAATTTTCAATCTGGCTTATGATTTATCCCGTCATTTTCTTTAAATACTCCAACATTATCCCCGACACCACGGAATTGGCTGTCTTTGAAAATGCCAGTCCCAGGGTCCGGTGTGAAGCTGGTTCTAAGGGCCTGGATTCTACATCGTCTCTGGCAAAGGCTTTTAGTACCATTTTCTGGGAAATGGTGACGCCTAATCCGCTTTTTACAAAGGCCATGATCAGTGTATCGTCCCGGAAGCTGTAGGTGATCTTCGGCTTTACGGAACATTTTGCTAATAAATGCTGGATATCATTGTCGCAGCCAGGTGTTTCTATAATTAAGGGATACGAAAACAGTTCTGACACTGTGACCCGTTCTTTTTCTGTAAGTGGATGCCCCTTAGGCATCACTGCACACAGCGGTCATCCATCAGTGGATAAAATTTCAGGTCGTCTGCCACAATAGATGACAGGAAACCGCAGTCCACCTGTCCGTGGATGATCCAGTCACGGATCTCATCGTAATTGCCGTCAAAGATCTCTACCTGCACCTTTGGATAATGTTCTTTGAAGAAATGGATCACTCCCGGCATCCACAACGCTGTAATACTGGAAAAGCTTCCTACCCGCAGCTTTCCTTCGATCTTATGATTAATATTAAAGGCCGCCTGGCGCAGCTTTGCCTTCTGGTTTACCATTTCCTGAATATAAGGAATCAGTCTGGCTCCGTTGTCTGTAAGTATGACTCCCTTTTTTACTCTGGCAAACAGCCGGACTTCCAGTTCTTCTTCCAGTCCAGCCATCATCTGCTGATGCCGGACTGTGTGTAATTTAATGCCTCTGCCGCCCCGGAAAAGCTGCCGGTCTCGCACACCTTTAAAAATATCTCATATCTGTCTTTCTGTTCTTTCATAAATTTATCTATAGCCCCATATCCATTACAAAAAATTATATATAGTCATAAAAACATTTGTTTTACTGATATTATAACATGTGCTATTCTGGTATGACAAGCAAGTTCAGCTATAGATAATTTAGGGGGATTCTTTTTCATGAATAAGAAGAAAAGTAATTTTTCCGGCCAGTTAGGTTTTGTTTTAGCTGCTGCCGGCAGTGCCGTAGGCGTGGGAAACCTGTGGCGTTTTCCGTATCTGGCGGCAAAGGACGGCGGAGGACTGTTCTTAGTCATCTATCTGGCACTGGTCTTAACATTTGGATTCACACTGCTGGCATCTGACATTGCCATTGGCCGCAGAACAAAAGAAAGCGCTATCGGGCTTATACCCAGATGTCGCCTAAATGGAAATTTCTAGGAATTTTAACCTTTCTTGTTCCAGTCCTGATCATGACCTACTATGCTGTTATCGGCGGCTGGGTCACAAATACGCAGTTGTCTATCTCACCGGACAGACTGCCGCTGCAGCCCAGGACAATTATTTTACCTCATTTATCACTTCACCTGTATCACCTGTCCTGTTTGCCCTTTTATTTATGGGCGTAACAGCGTTTATTGTATACAATGGTGTGGAAGGCGGTATTGAACGTGTTTCCCGTTGCATGATGCCCATACTTCTGGTTCTGGTGGTTGTGATCGCAGGCTATTCCCTGACACTGCACCATGTTGACGAAAGCGGACAGATGCGTACCGGTATGGACGGCCTTCTTTATTATATAACCCCTCATTTTGAGGGACTGACCTTTAGCCTGCTTCCTTCAGATCTTACTTGATGCCATGAGCCAGCTGTTCTTTTCCTTAAGTGTTTCCATGGGTATCATGATCACCTATGCTCTTATGTGAAACCGGAAGTTAACTTAAATAAAGCTGTTAATCAGATTGAGATCTTCGACACAGGCGTTGCCCTTTTAGCAGGCGCCATGATCATCCCGGCAGTTTTTGTTTTCTCCGGCACCGACGGAATGAGCGCAGGTCCAAGTTTAATGTTCATTTCCCTTCCTAAGGTATTTGCCGCCATGGGAAAGCAGGTACCTTTGTTGGTCTTTTGTTCTTTGTAACAACTATTTTCGCTACTCTTACGTCCTGTATCTCTGTGCTGGAATCTATCACTGCCAACTGCATGGAGATCTTCCACACAGGCCGCAAGAAAACAGTCCTTGTGCTGACTGTAATCTACCTGGCTGCCTCTGCTGTTATTGCCCTTGGCTACAGTATCTTCTATATTGAAGTAAAACTGCCAAACGGCTCTGTGGGACAGTTATTAGACATCATGGACTATATCAGCAACAGCGTTATGATGCCGTTTATCGCACTGCTCTCTGCCTTTCTGATCGGCTGGATCAAAACACCGGACTATGTGATCGAAGAAATGGAAAGCACCGGCGATACTTTCCGCCGTAAAAAGCTGTACCGCGTCATGATCCGCTATGTGGTCCCGGTTATGATGTTTGTACTGTTTTTACAGTCTACAGGAATACTCTGACAACCGCCTGCGTCAGCAGGCAGTGGATCACAAGTTTACAAAGCAAACGGACGCGTCAGCCGGCGCGTCCATTTTTTGTTCTCTGTTTTATTTTACAGCACCCATTCCTCCAGGAAATGAGCTGCCCCGTCCTCTTCATTATGCCCGGCCACAAATTTCGCAGCCTGTTTTACATCATCTTCTGCGTTTTCCATTGCTACGGAGATGCCTGCAGCCTGAAGCATGGAAATATCGTTTTCGTTATCCCCAATAGCCAGAACATTTTCCATACTTATCCCCAATTTTTTACAAAGTGTACACAGTGCATTTCCCTTTGAGGCATCCACAGAGTTTAATTCTATGATCCCATCTCCGGTGCGCAAAAATACGATACCCGGTATAGGGCTTCCTTTTTCCAGAAGTTCCTGTGCCAGTCCATCTTTTAAGACAAAAGCACCCATTTTCATCACTTTTACTCCGCTGGTCCTTAAAAACGCTCCCAGATCTTTTACATTTCCTTCGCTGAACCTGATATAAGGATATTTCTCAGAAAGCCCTGTTTTCTCCCAGCCCTCTGCCCGGAAAGTACCTTTGTCTGTATGGCATATACAGCCACTGGGAATTGTTCCAGATACGCAATGGCTTCCACTGCTTTTTCTGTGGGGATCCCTGTTTCACAGATACTTTTTTCCTCCGGTACATCCATAAGCATGGCACCATTGGAGCAGATAGCATACTGAATGCCGTCTACATTATTTAATACTGCTTCTTTCATTCCTCCGATGGGTCTTCCGGAGGCAGGTACCAGGATCACGCCTTTTTTTACGATCCTTCTTAAAACATCTAATGTATAATCTGATATGCTCTTGTCATCATGAAGAAGAGTTCCGTCCATATCTACGGCTGCCAGCCGGATAGTTGTTTTTTCACTATGCATATTGATTCCTCCTATAAATAATGTTCTCCCAAAATCTTTCTGTGCCTGATCTTGATCCTGACATCTGATTTTAAGTATAGCACATATTTCCCCCATAAAAGTGTCAATCCTAGTGTCGAACCCCATCCCCCCGCTCTGAACGTCTCCCAATTTTTCTCACCTCTACTGCCGAAACCCTTTTCAAACTGGCGAAATCATTCAAAACATCTTTCTTTTCAGACTATTTTTTGTATAATTACACTTGTGATCAGGTAGACATAAAAACACGCGCGAAAAGAATTAAAGTTAAATCAACAAACAGGAGAATCATGTACATGCTCAGCACAAAAGAAGAACTCTATCTTTACCTGGAAAAAATAAGCCGGGGCTATGCCCTGAAAGATCTGAAATATTTTACGGCGAACCATATCAGCGAATCACTGAATATTTCCCGTAATCTGGCCAGTCAGTATCTGAATGAGCTGGTAAAAGAAGAGCGGGCCATTAAGGTCAACTCCCGTCCCGTTTATTTCTTCCATAAAAAAAATGTTGAACGCGAAGCCCAGGTCGCCCTGGAAACCTGCGTATTCTCCGGTATGGACGATTTTCAGCGGAAATGCCGAAGCGATGAAAATAAAAGAGATTTTCAGAAAGCTATCGGTTATTACCTGAGTTTAAGTTCCTGCATTGAGCAGTGTAAGGCAGCTGTTAAATACCCGCCAAATGGTCTTCCGGCCTTGTTTAACGGAGCCGGCGGAACAGGAAAGTCTTTTCTTTCCAGGCTGATGTATGAATATGCTGTAAATGAACGGGTAATTGGAACTGCAGGCGCAGCTTCTCTCCCGCCTTACATCACAGTAGACTGCTCCGAATATGCCCAGAATGAAGAAAAATTTGCTATTTCCCTTTGCGGCAGCGAAGACGGAAAAGGCTGGCTTGCAAAGGCAAACGGCGGCATCCTTTTCTTTGATGAAATTGACAGGCTTCCATTTTCAGGACAGGAACTGATCTATTCCTACTTAATTTCGGGACAATACAAAGGATATCATGATGACGAACATGTTTTTGAGTCCAATGCAAGACTGATATTTCCACCACAAAAGTACCGGCGGAAACACTTTATAAGCCACTTGCAAGGATGATTCCCATTGTGATCCCGGTCCCAACATTACATGAACGCACAGCCGATGAAAAAGAGGAAATGTTAGTCTCCTTCTTAAAAGCAGAAGGACGGCGCATGGGCGTAGATGTAAGCATCAGTCAGAATGCCTTCCACTGTATGCTGGAATTTTCCTACGAAAACAACATCGACGAATTAAAAACCTGCGTTACCAGCAGCTGTGCCGGAGCTTATCTGGAAAAACCAGCGATGGTATCGCTATCCACAGTTATCACCTTCCGGAATATATGCTCTCCTCCTTAAAACTGGAGGTTGAGGACAAAGACAAACGGATGATCCACTTAAACAGTTACAGCCGTGACACCTCTTTGGGACAGACGGTACAGTATTTCCAGATCATGTTAGATGTCTTTGAAGATTACCGTCAGGATATGCTCAGTTTTGACGGCCTGATGATGGAATTCCGGAAACAATTAAATGATTATTACGACTATCTGATCTACGGACAGAAGCTTGTAAACATCAAGATTTCCACTTACGAACAGCTGATCAATCAGATTTTTGAAAATGTAGGTGAAATGTATGGCATCAGCCTTTCCAAAAAATACAGCCACTTACTTGCCCGCCGTTTATATATACAGCTTCAGGGCGACCATCTGATCGACAACTGGATGAAACAAAACCATGACGAGATTGAAGAAATGTTTCAGGCTGTAAGCGCTGTTCTTGAAAAAGAATCAGTCATCTGTTCCAGGATCGTAAACCTGATCAAACTGAATCTGGACATTGAAGCAGACAGTTTAAACCAGCTGTTTTTGCTTTTAGATATAAAAAACCAGAACCAGAAGATCCAGGGACTTTCCGCAGCCGGTATTATCTTAAGCCACGGCTATGCAACAGCTTCCAGTATTGCAGATGCCGCAAACCAGATCATCGGGCGAAAGGTATTTGATGCCATTGATATGCCTCTTGACATGCAGATGAGCGACATCACCGGGCTGCTGGAAAAACACATTGAACGATTTATCACCTGTCAGGACGTAGTACTTCTGGTGGATATGGGTTCTTTAGAGCAGATCCACAGCCAGATGGGCGGCCTGCGAAACTTAAACATCGGCATCATCAACAATATTTCCACTGCCTTAGCTGTTGATATCGGCCTTGGCATCTGTGGGAACCAGAAGCTGGAAGACATCCTGAAACGGGCCAGCGAAAGCAATGTCTGCACCTACCGTATCATCCACAATGTACAGAAGGAAGACGCCGTGATCTTCAGCGGAGAAAACGGCATTGACACAACGGAAAAGCTAAAAGAGCTGATCTTAAAGACTTCCGCCACTTCCATTCCTGTAAAATTTGTGGCTTATGATTATTACCGGCTGATGAAAAACGGCAGCCATGATGAGATTTTCCAGCAATACCATGTAAAATGCATCATCGGACTTTTCAATCCGGAGATCGAGGGAATTCCTTTTATCTCACTGGAGGACATTATTTCCATGAATTCCGCAGAAAAGCTGACAAACATTTTCTCAGAGTATCTGGATGAAGAACAAATGGAAATATTTAACCAGAACCTGGTAAAGAATTTCTCCCTGCAGAATGTAGTTGAATCCATTACCATTTTAAATCCTGACAAGCTTTTAGATGAAGTGGAACAGGCAGTGGGACGGCTTCAGAAGATCACAGGAAGAAAGATCGCAGGACGTATCATGATCGGGCTTTATGTCCACCTGTGTTGTCTGGTGGAACGACTGGTCACAAAAACACCTATTGATAATTATCAGGATCTGGAAGAATTTGAACAAAAACATGCCGACTTTATCAGGCAGGTAAGGGACAGCTTTCAGGATATCTCCCGGCATTACCGGGTGGCTCTGCCTGTAAGTGAGATTGCTTACATTTATGATTACATGCATTTGAATTCAAAAATAAGCTTTCCGGGCAGGCAGAAAGCCCGGCCGTCCGTGAGGACGAATAGGAGGTAAATATGGGTATTGTACTTGCAAGAATTGATAACCGTCTTCTTCATGGTATCGTGCTACACAGTGGGCCGGACGTCCGGTGCACAGCGTATCATGATCATTGATGACACTGTTGCCAATAATGAACTGACCAAAGCCAGCATGAAGCTTGCCAGACCTACCGGAATGGCTATTTCCATCATTACCGAGGAAACAGCTTTAAATAACTTCAAAGCCGGAAAATACAATGACCACACTGTATTTGTCCTGGTTAAGAAGCCGGAAACACTGGTTAAGCTGTCTGATATCGGCGTAAAGATCCCGGAACTGGTCATTGGCGGAACTGTAAAGCCTGCTGAAGGCGAAGAAGCTGTAAAGCTTTCCCAGAGAGCTTACGCAAAGCCGGATGACATTGAGGCTTACAAGAAATTAAAGGCTGCGGGAACCAAACTCTATGCACAGTATGTACCTGCAGACGCAGAAGTTTCTATTGACGAATTTCTGAAATAACAAAGGGGGAAATTGTTATGCAATTAAGTGCTTTACAAATTGTACTGCTTGTCCTGGTGGCTGCTGAGATCAACGTTGACCGCCGCGGATTATCACTGACACATGCAAGACCTGTTATCGTAGGTTTCCTGTGCGGACTGATCTTAGGCGACATGAACAGCGGTCTTTACATCGGCGGTACTTTCACACTGATGTCCTTAGGTGTTGCCGCTCTTGGCGGTTCTTCTGTACCTGATTATGGCGTTGCAACCATTATTGCATGCGCATTTGCAAAAACAACCGGACAAGGACCGGAAGTTGGTATGACCATCGGTCTTCCTGTTGGTATGCTGGGCGTACAGATGGACGTTTTATACAAGATCTGCAACTCCTTCATTGCCCAGAAATCCCAGAAATATGCCAATGAAAAACAGTTTGGCAAAATGTATGCTATCCTTTACCTTTGCCCTGTTATGGTAGCTGTATTCATGGCATTCCCAACCGCTGTTGCATTAACAGCAGGCGCTCCTTTAGTTCAGGCTATCCTGGATGTGCTTCCTTCCTGGGTAACAGGCGGTCTGTCTGTAGCAGGAAAGCTCCTTCCTGGTCTTGGTATTGCCATGCTGCTCCACTACATGCCGGCAAAGAAGTACTTCAACTACATTCTGATCGGCTTTGTACTCAGCGCATACATGGGCGTACCGATCCTTGGTATCGCATTCCTTGGTGTAGCTTTAGCTTACAAGTTCTATATGGATGAAGAAGCAAAGGAAAATGTAGGATTTGCAGGAGGTCTTGAAGATGAATAATGAGAATGAAGTAATGGAAAAAGCTCCCGTTTTAACAAAAAAAGACTGTGTGAAAGGTGCCATCCGCTGGTCTTTAATGGCAGTAACAACCTTTAACTACGATACCCAGCTTGCTCCAGCCGTTGTTTTCGGTATTGGACCTCTGCTGCGTAAGATCTATAAAGATGATGACGAATACGTTGAAGCATTAAACAACCATTATAAATACTTCAACACCATGCCATGGCTGGCAAATATCGTTCTTGGTGCTACTCTGGCTCTGGAAGACAAAGAAGGGATCACTTCCCTGGATGCTGTACAGAATATCAAGGTCAGCTTAATGGGACCTTTAGCTGGTATTGGTGATACCTTATTCTGGACACTGCTTCCTACTATCATGGGCTCCATCGCAGGATATATGGCTCTGGAAGGCAACCCTATCGGTGTTATCCTGTGGCTCATTGTAAACCTTATCTTCATCTGCATCCGTACCCAGTTAATGTGGATTGGATACCGTGAAGGTACCAAACTGATCACCAAAGTGGGCAGTAAGCTTGCCCGCATCACAGATGCTGCTTCTGTTCTGGGTCTTACTGTTGTAGGTGCTCTGTCCGCAACTGTTGTAACTGCAAAAACACCTCTGGCATTCCAGATGGGTGAAGTTAATCTGGCAGTTGCAGATCTGTTAGACAAGATCATGCCTTCTATGATCTCTGTAGCTACTGTCCTGGTACTGTATAAGCTCCTTGGAAAGAAGGGCATGAAGATCACTACCCTGATCCTCATTGTTATCATCTTCTCCATGATCTGCTCTGCACTGGGAATCCTGGCTTGATCATTTATAACTAACATAAGTAAACGGACATGTCGCCTGATGGTGACATCACCATAATGACGGTTCTGCCTGTCTTATTTGGCAGGCAGAGCCCTTTTTATTCAACTAAGGGGAGATTATCATATGGTTGAAGTAAGCGCAGCAAAACGTAATATCACACCTCCATTTCCTATGTACATGCGCGGTTATGCCATGAGAACAGGAAAATCTATTGGTGTTTTAGATGAACTTTACTGCAGGACTTTAGTCCTGCGCATTGACGGGGAGATTTTTATATGGTCCACCCTGGATCTGTGCCGGTTAGAAGAACCGATCTCTGATTATGCCCGCACAGTCCTTGCCGGAAAATATTCTGTTCCAAAGGAAAATATCATTATCGGAACCATTCATACACACTCTGGCCCTGATATCAGCTTTGAAGATGAAGGGGAAGACAGGAATCATCGCAAGGCAGTTTACAGGGAGCTGGTAATGAAACAGCTTTTTGACGCCGTAGATGAATGCTTTGACCGTGGTTTCTTAGAGGTAACACCTTATATGGTAAAGGGAACAATAGAAGGTGTATACGGAAACCGCAATTATATTGACAAACCAAGTGATAAAGATATCAACATGATCCTGTTCCGCAATGAAAACCATGTAGTTGCAGGTATGTTCCAGTTTACCTGCATCCAACTGTCCTTGGCATCCACAACATGAAGATCAGCTCTGATCTTTTAGGAAATGTGGGAAAGGCCCTGGATGAAAAATACAATACCATTTTCATTACCATGCAGGAGCCTGCGGTGATATGGGCAACCGCCAGTACCGTCAGGGAAATGACGAAAACGAGCTGTGGCGCGTACGTGATGAAGTAATGAAGCAGGTAAATGTTTTCGCAGAAGCAGAAACTCCTATGGAGTTAAAAGCTGGCTCTGTAAAAACTGCAGAATACACCATCCACCAGACTTATGATCTGGATGCCATGAAGGCACAGTTAGCTGAAGATGAAAAGAAGCTGGCTGCTGCTGTTACAGAAGATGATAAAAAGCTTCTCTGGTCCGGTGTCCGCCATATGAGAAGAAAGATCCAGTCAGGCGGCATCAATGTTACTCTCCGCTCTGTTATCTTCCATTTAGGTGACCTGGAGATGATCACCATCCCCGGAGAACTGTTCTCCACCTTCGGAATGGAGATCAAAAAGAACTTTAATGCTCCTATGCGCATCGTATGGGGCTATGCAAACTACAGCGCAGGCTATATCGTAGAGAAAGATGAATTCGGAAAAGGCTATGAAAGCATGCAGACTCCTTTCCTCCAGGGAGAAGCAGAACTTACGTAGATCATCTGATCAAATCCCTGTAGTATCTGATCCCCGCCACACTATTATAAATATAACTATAACTATAAAACTATAAGGAGAAGCGTTATGAGAAGATATATTATCGCCTCCCATCATTTACTGGCCCACGGCCTGAAAGACACAATTAAATTTTCTTACTTCCATGGACGGCATCATTGATATCAGTGCTATATGGATGACACCGATCTTCCTACCCAGATCAAAGAATTATTTGATTCCTTGACCCGGAGGATGAAGTAGTCATGATGACTGATATGTTAGGTGGCAGTGTAAACCAGCAGTTCTGCCCATATGTAAACGATCATCGTCACCTGATCTGCGGTATTAATCTTCCATGTGCCTTAAGCCTGGTATTACAGCCTCAGGATATGCCTCTTACTGCAGAGACCATCCGGACTATTGTAGAAGAGTCCAGAAGCCATCTGATCTATGTAAATGAGTATAATGATGGGGCTAATGAGGATGACGAGTAAAAAATCGTGAAAATCCACTTCATTGAACAGACATAAAAGAAGCAGCTGACTGGTTTTTTCCAACAGCTGCTTTTTTCGTAGAAAAAGCAGGAATATATAAAGTCAGAAGTGTGAAAAACGCAAATTGATTTTATTTGAAAAAAATGATAAAACAGGGAATGAAAGAAGGGATATACATGAAACAAAAAACCGGCCTGCAAATGTCCAGTTCGCTGCCTGTTATGATACTTTTAAATCTGTCCGGCGGAACGCAGGATGCCTGTTCCTATTTTTACGTGATCACGTCTTTGCCAATGCACAGACAGGAAATATTGTTTTAATGGGATGCTACCTGATCTCCGAGGATCTACGAAATTCCATCCGTTATTTCCTTCCCGTTGCTTTTTTCGCACTGGGTGTATTAATGGCCTGCCTGATCCACTCCCGGTTCCGTCACACAGGAAAGATCCACTGGCGCCATCTGGTCCTGACTCTGGAGATTATCCTACTGTTTATCGTCGGTTTTATCCCGGGACAGTTAAACTGGCTTGCAAATGGACTTACTTCCTTTGCCTGCGCTATGCAGGTTCAGTCCTTCCGTACTGTACGCGGCAGTGCTTATGCCAGCACCATGTGTATCGGAAATCTGCGAAGCGGCATGGACCATTTTTATAAAGCTATTACCGAGAAACGAAAAGATGAGCTGAAAACAGCTGCCATTTATCTTACTGCGATCGGTTCCTTTACCATTGGTGCCGCCTGCGGTGGTCATCTTACCAATCATTTCTCCTACCGCACCATCTGGATCTCCTGCGGACTTCTGATCCTCTGCTTTTTACTGATGCTGATCGAAGAAGAGGACGATCTGGAAGCCGTGGAAAAAAAGGAACGCAAAGAGCTGAAAATGGAACAGAAAGAATTAAAAGAAGAGCAGAAAGAGCTTCAGAAAGAAAAAGCTGAACTGAAAGAAGAACAGCATATCATTCAGGAACTGGATGAAAAAATACAGCATCACTAAGTACATAGAACAGGCACTGCGAAGATCTTATTTTCCTCGCAGTGCCTGTTTTTTATTTCCTATTCAATTCATAGTACTACCATTGTAAACGCATCCATTTACTATGCAGTATAAGACTCTACCGTTACTGTATAAGTGCTGTCGCCCTGCACATAAACAGTGCCGTCGCTTCCCTTAATAGTCACAGTTTTGCCTTCTGCGTCTTTAATGGTTCCCTTATTGGTCAGTGAAGATAACTGACTGTCTTTTGTGACGATCCATGTGGAAGTGGCATCAATGGACAGATCTGCCGTTCCGCTGCCTCCATTTCCGGCGCAGGACTCATCCTGGATGAAGCCGCCTGTAAGGATGCTTCCCTCTGTCATCTTAAATTTCAGGTTGCTGATACTGTCCCAGATCACATCTCCTTCCATTTTCTGGTTTTCTGCTGTAAAGGAACAATCCGCTCCGTTTGCACCACTCTGTCCCCAGCCTCTCTTATTGGCATTTCCCGTACATTTTAAGAAAAATTCATTATTAGAAGACGGGGTAATATTTACATTGTTTAAATAAAAAGTGCTTTCTGTATTTGTAGTGTAAAACAGACCGCCATTTTCAGAAGTCAGGCTGCCTCCGGTCATATTAAATACAGCATTTCCTATTTCAGAATCACCGGACATGCTCTGATACAAGATCACTGTCCAGTCACAGTCATTCTGCTCATTTTCCTGGATATGGCCGGACAGGTCGCAGTTTGTCAGTGACAGGGAATTTAAGCCTTCAATGCACACTGCTTCGGAATTTTCCGCCGTCAATTTGGCATCTTCCACCTCAATATCTGCTGTACAGTAAACCGCCGGTGAGCCAGTTCCTGAAGAAGTATAACTGCCGCCCTTTACACGCATGGTGCCGCCGCCTCTGTCGCTTCGGATCGCCGCGGAAGACTCACCGGAAGTATGTACCGTCAGATTTTCTGCATTGACTGTACCGCCGCCTGCTGCGTGGATACCGCCTGCTGTATTTCCAGTTGTGGTAATGGCAGTATCAGAGATATTTACAGTGCCTTTGTCATAGGCAAACGCACCTGCAGCGCCATCTGCATCAGAAGTAATCGTTCCACCCTTTAGATCAACAGTTCCGTCTGTTACAAGGATTGATGCACCTACGCCGTAAAAGCTGGAGCTGTCGCCGCCTTTGCTGTCTTCGGATGTTCTGTTTACGGTAAAATCTTTTAGAGTAACATTAGCTCCGTTAGATACAAGAACTGCGCTTTCATCTGTGCCTTCTGAGGTATAGCTCTGTCCGGACTCTTCTGTATCACTGGTAAATTCCTTTACAGAGGAATAAAATGTGGGTGCAGACTCGCCCCGCCTCCAGGACCACCTGCTCCCGGTGCCCCATTTTCAGGTCCACCCTGAGGACCATCCGGACCGCCTGGCATATCAGCTAAAGATATCTGTACAGCAGTTCCATTGCCGTCTGTAGTGATCTTAACAAAGTCACCGTCCTTGATATCAGAAACCTGGATGGATGCACCGTCTGCATCGGTGAAGGTTGTGGATGTTGTGATCTTATAGGTTGTGGTTTCGCCCTGTGGCGGCTGGCCGTTCCCCTCTGGGGCACCGCCTTTTGGTGGCTGGTTCTGGTTATCTGAGGTACTGCCCTGTGATGGCTGGTTTTTGTTGTCTGAGGTACTGCCTGGGGTGGCTGGCCTTTTCCGTCTGGGGCACCTCCTGGCTGCTGACCATCATTGTTCTGACCTGGCTGACCATCTGGCGCTCCACTCGGTACTCCGCCAGGTCCCTGCTCAACTGTGATCTCTGTATCAGAAACCGACTTCACACGTCCCATTACCTCATTCTGGCTGTCCTGGCGCCGCTTTCTGCTGCTGCCTCTGTAGCCTGTGCTGCCGTAGTACTCTGGCTGCTATTTCCTCCACAGGCTGACAGCAACATAGCACTGGTGATCATCATGCACATCATCACACTGCCCCTGCGCAGCCGTCTTCCAATCTCTCTTTTGGTCTTTCTGTCATTTCCCATTCTATCTCTATATCTGCTCATAATCGCATTGCCTCAACTTTCATCTTTTAAAATCATTTTCTATCTATTTTCTCTTACTGTACCCAGACACCGTCACCATTTACATAATAACCATCTGGTGTAGTTGTATTCACTAACATAGCACCGCTTTCACCACAGTAATACCATGCATCTTTATATAAGATCCAGCCAGTTTTCATGTAACCGTTTTCATCAAAACAGTACCAGAGATTGTCAATATACTGCCAGCCGTTTGTGGTATAGCTGCGGTCTGCGTTGCAGTACCACCAGCCTGTATTGTCTTTCAGCCACGCACCAGTACCGGAAGATGTCGTATTGGAAGGTGTATTTCCATTTGAAGAACCTGAAGAACTGATCTCCTGTGCTTCGCTTGAAGAAACATACCATGAGTCAGACTCTTCCCAGCTTCCCTTATTAGAAGTGTTGTACACGCCTTCTTACTTTAAATGTATAATAACCGTTCTTAGTTATGTAGCTTGAAAATCATAACTGGTGCTGGTAGTCGTCAGCACGCTGGTCACTGCACTGCTTCCCCGGTAAAGCCGTACTTCATACTTTTTTGCATCATCACTTTCTTCCCAGGAAGCCGTCCCGTCTGACTCATCCCATTCCAGCCCGCTTACATCCAGATCATGATCACTGTCATCATCATCCAGGGCATCCAGTGTTACATATACGATCAAAGTATCACTGGAGCTTCTGCTGACTGATGTAACTGTACCGTCAGAACCGCTTAAGCTGACACTGCTTTTTGAAAATCCGGAAGCAAAATAATAATCATCATCTGCATATAAAGTGATCTTTAATTTCGGTTTGTCGCCATCATCCCACTCGTCGCTTGGCTCATTGGTGATCACCACATCATCTATATCAAATTTAGAAGAGGATGTGGAAACGGTTACATCGCTATCTGTATCCCCAGCCTCGATTTCTGATTCAATAGAAAGAGGGACAGAGTTTATTTTTGTTCCAGTAGCAGCCAGAGCCGTTGTATTCGGTACAGACAGCATGCAGATCGCAGAAGTAAGTGCGGTAAGTTCTTTTATTTTACCCTTAAGTTTCATAGAATTGCTCCTTTCAACCCGTATCAAATATATACGGGCATTTAGCTTTTTTATTTTTCTCTTATCTTTTCTCTTACTTGTCTTTCATTGACTTAAACTATAACGGGATTTTTTGACCAGATTTTGGTGATTGTGTGAAAAAAATGTGAGAAAAAAGTGCTGGGCTATGGATTAAAATCCATGCCCAGCACTTTTTTAATGCTGTTGTTATTCCGGTTTTACGCCCGATGATATCAAAAGGAAGATTCCTCCAAGGATAAAGGCCAGCGGGAGTATGATCCCCATAATAACACTTCCCACACCGCCTTTTCGGTTTTCTTCCCTGAATTCTTCTTTTGTAAGCTCTCCTTCCCTCATACAATCGGCTGCACTGCCTGTGAATCTTAAGGTATCTCCATCCTGGATCCCGATCACAGTAACTGTGGATCTATTCCCATATTTGGAGCTTGAGTATTCGTAACGGAAATCGCCCTCCTGCGGATAACGCTTTGTCTGATCCATCGGCTGGATAAAGAAGGTCTGTGAATAGTTTCGGTCCTTTACCACACTATATCCCTGCTGGTTCAGCTTCTCCTCATCATACTGTGCACGCCCATCAAGCATGATCCGGTCCATGTACTCCTGATCCAAATGGAATCCACCCACATCTACCTTTGCAGTATAATCCTTCATTTCAGAGAGTCCTGAGCTCCACTCCAGATATTTATTATAATACCCCCTCGCCTCTATTTTTGTCTCTTTATCCGTTAGCTTCAAGGTCTGCGCCTTTCTCATAACACGCATAGTATCAAAAGAAATCCCGATCTCATCATCATATGCCGGTTCCACGATTTTCATCTCACCGCAGACAATGACTGTTTTTCCGTCATTTGCCGGATCATACGCCCCGCGCCCTACATATACAGCCTCATTCTGGGATTTTCTTCCCTTCGGCATATCGATAAAGATCATTTTGATCGTAGCGATCGCAAAAAGCCGCCAAACACAAACAGGATTATGGCACCGATCTTTTTTATGGTACCCATAGACTCTCCCTCCTTTTACCAGTGAAATTCCCCCAAAATCTTTTTGTACCTGAAGCTCAGCCACAAAAGCAGGTGCATAAGAGACTCCGGGAGGACATCGTGCTATACGCCTGGAATTTTATGACCACGGATCTGCTGCTGCAGGGATCCGTATCCCGGCAAGAAGCTGCTGTTCCCACAAAAACCACTGTCCCGTAGATGGTTTTTTACGGAGTTTTAATGGTCTCGGACTGTCTGCGCCGCTGCAGTTTACATAAAGTGTCAGATATCCTTCCGCAAGCTGGCTTCTGCTGTATGGATTCTCTGATACAACTACACGATATGGCATTGACGGCGTATAGTTATTCTCTGGGGAAGATCCTGCAAAAAATGACCGCATCAGATATTCTTTTCCCCGGAACCGATCTTTTAGAAACTGTTTATCGATCCCATTTAACGGTCTTGGTCCCCTTAAGAAATCCAGCATCCGGACTGCATCCTCCTGATTTTCCGGAAATCTCGCCAGTGCTGCAACCGTAAGTGCCGCAACCTCTTCCGGGACAGTAAGCGCCGCCTGAGGCATTGCCGCAAGTTCCTCTACTGTTGCTGGTAAGCGTTCTAATGTGATCTCCTTCATAAGATTTCCCCCTCTTCATTCAATTAATTCCCACTCTCCAGTCAGATAATCCATACGGTATACCCCTTTAGTGTTAATGCATAGTAGCCTTCCCGGACATACTGGCTCCATTGTCGCTGATCAGCACATAGACTCTTCCAGGCTCTCCGTAAATCTCCTCTGATTCCTCCTCATAAATACTCATACCCTGTAAGATCTTCTCATGAATCTCCGGCACATGCGCAACGTAATCCATGTCATCTGCAGCTCCTTCATCACCGGCGCCTTCACCTGCTGCTTCATCCATTGCGCTCTGTGGTAAGTAATAGAAGGTGGCAGAATCATTGCCGGTATACGGGAAGAAAGAATCACCGCTCAGATCCTGGATGTACAAAGTATCATTCTCCGTCTGCATCCGGATCGTACCATTCCGCTCTCCATCCGGCGTATTGAGCCAGTACTCATACTCCCACGGACCGGTCTTCTCATCGGATCCATACTCAGCCGGTCCGCGTGCTACATAGGTTCCGTCCCAGTAGAAACGTATTTCCTCGCTGCCATCTACCAAAAGGCCTCCATAATACAAGATAGAAGTTGGATTTCCGGCCAGATCCGTCTGGAGTGTAACATTATAGAAAAATGGCTGTCCCTGATCATTTACATTCCCATCACAATACCAGCTTCCGTCCATGTTGTAAAGATATCCGGTATTCACAAACTCATTCATAACATTCAGCGTAACAAAATCCTCGTTTCCGAAAACTTCTCCTGCATACAGATTGTACTCCGGACACCAGCTCGCCGATCTGTTCCCATTCTGAGCTGTAAGCATCACATTCGAATGCAGATCACTTATATTACACTTTAAAAGGAAGGGAAGTCCATCCGATATACGGGCAATTTCCTCACCCTTTACATCCTCAAATGTATTCTCATTCCATGTATTCCTGTTGACCGCGATCGTCCAGTTCTCACTTGCCGGAACAATAACATACCACTCATCTCCGTCGCATTCAATCCGGTGATCCGCCGGAAGATTCTCCAGATATGGGAAAAGGATCTTAACCTGTTCCTGTCTTCCTCCACTTGTAAAATCTGCCGTATAGTCGATAAAATACACACCCGCCGCAGCAGACAACTGATTCACATATTCCCGGTCCTCAACAAGTGCACTCTTCCCTGTCTCCGTCATCCAAGTGCCACTGGAAACCGTTTTTTGGATTTCCCCATCCATTGTCTCACGGACCGGCTTACGGACCGGCTGATCGCCATCTGCAGTGATCTCTGTGTCAGACTCCGTCTCTGTCTTCTTTTTCATAAACCGGCTCATATCGTTCTCTGTTTCGTTTCCGGCCACGCCTGTTTCTTCCTCGGATACTGCATCTGGATTCACCATTCCGCCCTTATCCTTTATATCCAGGAGCGCACAGCCGGTAAACAGCAAGCACATCAGGACCGCCAGAACGATCCGGCTGACACTCAAAAATGATCTTTTCGTTTCTAACGATTTTGTCATGCTCCTCTCCCTCCTTCTATGCACTTCGCACTTTCTTCCAGGTTATCCCCATATGATCCATCACGCATCAGCCGCCATACTCTGAATAATCCTCAACCATGCGGATGGAGTGATACTGCTCCGTTCCATACATCTGAACCATCAGGTCATTTCCGTGGATCGTCGGATACATCCATGCAAATACTTCTCCTCCTGCATCCTCGATCACATAGCCATCCATCGTATTAAACAGCCGGAGATCCGTCTTTGTATACAGGAAATCTGCTTTCTGATCATATGCCTCATAATCTACACACCCTACCTCGATCCGGTCTTCCGGTCCCGTCAGAGGACGATCCGTATCACCAGAGGTATACATGCTGAAGCTCCAGTTTTCATAGAGTATCTCATCTGGATTCTGGAACATTGACTTATAACGCCCCGGTGTGATCAGGCACATTCCAGCTGTGCCTGCCATTTTCCATCCGGTCCTACATAAAAACCATCCGGCGTCATGTGATTTTTTAAGATATTTCCATTCTCATCCAGATAGATGTAGCTTCCGTCCTCCTGTCTTACCCAGCAGGATGCATCTGTCTTTTTCTGGTAAGTACCGTTAAAGAATTTACTATAGGATGCAGATGCATCCACATAAAGCATATCCCCATTTAATGACCAGATTGCCGGAATCTCATGAACCTCCAGTGTTTCCGCCTTTGTCCGTGTCCCGTCCGTAAATTTCAGGGCATCCACAGATGGCTCACCATTCATGACAAAGGAAATATATACATAGTCCTTATCCGTGTCTGTCACTGTAACACGCTGTCCGTCAGAACGATAGTAGGTTCCGTCCCATGCCGACCGTGGCGATACGCGTGTCCATCCGTTCTCCGCAAACGCCGTGACCGGCATCGCAGCTGCTATAATAACAGCAATTCCTGCTGCAATCCATCTCTTTTTATCAAAACCTTTCATTTCCATCCTCCTCTCCGTATTGATCCTTTTAAAATTTTCCGCCGCCACCGCCATGTGTGGTTCCAGAAGAAGACCTATGGGTTGAGCTTCCGCCACCACCGCTGCTGCTGCTCTTTGTCTCCCTTTTCACCCGGTTAACATTGCTGTACAGGAACAGATCCTGTTTTCCTGTGAGATTCATGCTTCCCGGCCGTACATAATTGGCTGCTGATTTCTCTTTTCGTACACTCTTCAGCTGTGCCTTCATGCCCTGGACAACTGCGATTCCAAGAGCAGCACCAATTACGATACAGACAAGGGGTACTATCGGAGACATAGGTTTTCTCGGAACATCATCCTCGTCAAAAGGATGGCCTGCACGCGCCTGATCGATCAGATCATCACAACACGCTGCATAGATGCGAAATGCCTCTGCATAATCGCCATCTGCAAGGGAATCCAGCATCTGGCCTCCCACATACTGGATACCGGCATCCGTAAATGCGTGATTCCGTATCCACAGGTGGAGATATGCCATTCCCGTTCCTCCATGCTGACCAGGAACATCAGACCATCCCGGTCTGCGCCGTAGCCGAAATTACAATAATCATAAAGATCATCCGCACAGGCTTCAATGCTGTTGTAACCATCCAGATTATTTACGGTAGCGATCGTCACATCCATCTTCTGGCGTTCACTGAGTTCATCCAGCAGCCCGGTGATCTCATCTGCTTCCGCATCAGAAAGAATATATGCAGTATCTAAAAGCCGTTCATATTCACTTGAAAAACCGTCCGCTGCATAAACAGCAGTGCAGAAAGCGGAAGCCATGAGAAGCACGGCAGCTGCCATTCCGATCAGTTTACGTCCTGTTCTTTTCATCTTCTCCACTCCCCCTTCTATATGATCCGTGCCAGCCATAAAAGCCAGCTGACACCGTAAGCTGCTATTGCAAACACTGCGGAAAGCCCTATTGTCCAGGTTTTTGCTGCCTTTTTATCTACTGGCAGATCACCTACGAATTTTCCACTTTGTCCGTTCATGGCGAAACGGTACTGTTTTCCATTCCATGTTGTATTTAAGATCCAGACCGGGTAAAGTGCGTATTTCGCACTTCCGTCATGAAGCCTTACACTGCTCTGTTCTGTTGTCACTGACGTATAGCCGGTTACTGTCGATTTGAAATTATCCTCTGTGGAGCGTTTTACGCGCTCATTCGCACGGGCAATACTCTCCTCTGCTCCAACATCATATTTATCTGCCATATACCTGCAAGATATGCTGTCTGGAACGGGACTGCCTCTTTAAAATCAAAAGGTTCGATGGATTCCATAAGATCGTCCTCCATCTTCGTCGATCCGTCTACCGGAACCCGTGTAAAGCCAATGTTTCCACTGCGTGCTACCATGAAAAACCTTGTTTCCGTATAATTATAGTTTTTATCGCTCCAGCTTCTGACCTTTGTCGCACGATAGCGGATATCCGCATCTGCGTCTGTATCAAACAGCCAGAAAGGAACGTAAATGCCTTGATCTCATCAATATGGTTCTGATCCTTAAAGACCTTCGGAAGGAGCCGTTTTCCTCTCAGATGACGCATCAGACCGGCCTTTGCCGCCTTTTTTATCAAGCTTGAATGGAATCACATAATCCGGCTTTAATGCTCCCGAAAACTGTCCGGTCACGACGATGGGGTTTCCACAATATGGACACGCAGATGCTGCCATGCTCTCATCTCCAACAATCTCGCCGCCGCAGGACTGGCACTGATAGGTGTGAAGGCCATTTGTCTCTCCCTCACCCCATTCTGTTCCTGCACTGGTATCCCATACCATTTCATCCGACTTTTCCTGATTCAGTGCCTCGTCATATCCCTGAAGTGCCTCCATCTCAAACTCCGTATCGCAGTACGGACATTTCATCTTCTGGATCGCACTGTCAAAGTGGATGGCACCACCACAGCACGGACACTTATATTCCTGTATATTTCCCATACTCCTGTTCTCCTTCCCTTTCTTTCTCCAGATCCTAAAGGGCGCTGCCTTTCTACGGCAGCGTATCCTCCAGGTCAATGGTTAGGATCCCTTTTTTCTTTCCTAACAATTGTGAAAACTCTGCTTCCAGCGTCTTTTTATCACCATCCGGCAGACTATATGCAGACTTCACTTCAATTGTTTTCCCCGGCATGATCTCAGTCAGCTGTGTTTCAGCGACCGTTCCCTTGGATTTCCCGTTCTGCAGCACAGTTGCCGTGTTAAGGCCGATCCCATCAAGAAACACCTTTTCTGACACTGCCCAGAGATAAGAGGTTGCCTCTTTGCCATTATTGGTAAAATCCAGAGTCAGGACCAGGGCTGACTGACCATCCGCATCCGGCGTAACGTCAAAACCCTTATACAGATCTCATAATCATCCAGAACAATGTGATCGGGATCCAAAGGAACCTCTGATGCCTTCTTACAAGCTGCAAATCCAAGAGACATCACTCCAACCAGGAGCAGGAGCAGCCAGCGGTGCTGTTTTCGCTTCATATTCCACCCCCTGCTGCCTGTATTTATTTAAACCATTCTTCATCCGGCTCCGTAAATTCTGCAGCTTTGATCATGGCATCCAGGAAATCCAGTGATTTCTGGAAGTATACAGTTTCATTCTCGTTCAGAACCTTAACAGCCTCTGCCGTTTCCTTCATATCCATATTAGAATCATCTACATAGGTATATGCGAATGCACGATAATAGTTATCTCCGACCTGAAACCGGACATCGGTGCTAAGATAACCTACAAACTTTGTCTGTTTGATATGTGCAGGATAACCGGCAATGGTGTAGTCGGAATATCCTTCTGTCACTTCATAGGTTGCTTGATTGATCGTAGAGGTCATAAGGCCAACAAGTCTGACCGGAATCTCATCTGCCTCGTGGATCTCTGACCGGAGCTGATGCACACAGTAAGAATCCGCAGGCTGTGTCACTTCAGCAGTTACTCCATTGTATTCAAAACTTTCCGGTAGAGAACATGTAGGAGTTCCCATATATTTACGTCCGCTGCGGTCCTCCTTGCCTTCATAGTCTATTGCCACCGTAACCGTATCAAGGAACAGATCTCTTGTCTCCTTCAGCTCTGCCACCTGGGCATAGCTGTCATCTCCGGCCCAGAATTTCACCAGCATATAAGTTTCTAATCCATCCGCATATTTACCGAAATCGATCAGATAATCCCAGGATGTAGTTCCTGTTTCAAATGTTCCCGGATAATCCGGATCGTGATTTTTTCCTTGCCATCCATCTGCTTCTCAAGACTTCCAGTGTCGTTGCTGTAAGCTGGATCGTCACATACACTGATTCATCCTCATTGATCTTTGCTTTATAAACATTTTTCTGCACCGGTGTAACCGGATCTCTTCCATCCCGGTTTTCTACTTCCCATTCTCCTTCCTGTTTTGGAAGATAGAACTTTGCCTGGATCTGAAGCTTCTGGTTCGTCATGGTGATCTCTTCTGCATTTTCCGGTATCTTTGCCTCTGTCTCCAAAGGCTCTGTTTCTTTTTCTGTAGTTTCTTTTGCCGCAGCTTCTGTTTCTTTCGCTGCCACAGCCGTAGTCTCCTGTGATGCCTGAACGGATCCTTTGGTTTCCGCCGGCTTCTTTTCACCGCCACATGCAGTCAGGCTGAGTATCAGCATTGCTGCCAGAGCAGCCGTCATAAATCTACTTTTTTCATTATCCGTTCCTCCTTTTCCACCGGGATGCACTCTCGCAATTCTAACAACATCATCACTTAATTAGTTCTGTCTCCACCGTCAAAAGGATCTCCGCACTGCGGACAGAATTTTGGTGGATGTGCCGGATCTGCCGGCTCCCAGCCGCATTTGTCACAGCGGTACCGGATCGCCTCCGGCTTCTGTGCGCCGCAGTTCTGGCAGAATCTTCCGGTATTTGTCATACCGCAGGAGCAGGTCCAATTTCCACCCTGTGCCATATTTCCATTCTGCATCACATTTCCGCCCTGCATCATATTTCCATTCTGCATCATGTTTCCATTCTGCATCATGTTTCCGCCCTGCATCATGTTTCCATTCTGCATCATGTTTCCGCTCTGCATCATTCCGCCAGCCAGCATTCCTGCACCTGTCTGCAGAATCTTATTTACCATTCCCGGTCCGTCCATCATCTGATCTGCAAGGACACTGGCCGGCATCGCTGATTTAATAAAACAGCAATGATCTCATCGGACATACGCTGGTATTTCCGGTAATCCGCATTATACTCCGGATGTACCATGCTCTGACGCCTGTTGCTTGTCAGTCTTCCGACTCCACCAAAACCACCACCGGTCTGCTCATCAACGATCTCCACATCACTGGGATTTAAGCGGAAACGGATCTGGTAAACCATGGATTTCTTACCCCGATCTCAATGTTAAAGTTATAGGAATAACAGAATCTCGGCGGATTATAACTGACCTCCTTGCCTGTGAATCCTTCCTCATGATTTCTGTATCTTCTACATCAAGATCCAGATTACAGGAAATCACGTCAGAAAGATTGATAATATCCGGATTTGCCTTTAAAAGGTCTGAAGAAGAGGTCACTACAAAACGTTTTCCCGCTTCGTCAACCATAACTTTCATCCTCTCGCCGATGATACGCGTTGCCTGGAAGCGTTCCAGCTCTTTTCTGTTTTCTTCACGGTAAGCCAGCTGTTCCTTGATTTCCTCTACTGTAGACGATTTCCGCTCAGAAAAGAATGGGGAAAGCTTCGCCGCACAGTCTTTACAGAGATTCCCATTTTCTAATTTCCGGTTGCCAAGAAGACCTATCTTTTCTCCACATACGTCACAGTATTTTTTATCAAAAAATCCCATATAAACCTTCCTTTCTAACAGATGTACTCTCGAAGTCCTGCCTGCACCTGATCTTGTGAGAACATACAGTTCCCTTAATTTTCATGTGCCGCGGTCAGATTCCCTTTCAGGAAACAACCGCGGCCAGTATATTACTGTTCTTAATTTTTAGTTTTTGATATCTCCATCATCAAATGGGTCACCACACTCCGGACAGAACTTCGGTGGATTTTTCGGATCTTCCGGCTCCCATCCGCACTTATCACAGCGGTATAACGGTGCTCCTTGCGGTTTCTTCGCTCCGCAATTCTGACAGAACTTGCCTTTATTTACGGCTCCGCAGGAACAGGTCCAGCCTTCGCTGTCCGCCGGCTTTGGAGAACCGCATTCCGGACAGAACTTTCCGGTTACTGTTGCACCACATTTACACTTCCAGCCTCCTGCTGGCTCTATCTTCGGCTCCGGCTTCTTTGAACCACACTCCGGACAGAATTTTCCTCGCACCGTTGTTCCGCAGGAACAGGTCCATGTATCACCCTGTGGCTGTTCCGGCGCTGCCGGCTGTGGAGCTGCCTGCGGTTGCGGTGCTGCCTGCGGCTGCTGCTGTCCCATTGCAAACAGGTTCTGGGCATTCATGCCGCCCATTCCGCCAGCATTCATTGCCATTCCCATTCCCATAAACCCTGTCATTGCGCCGGCGCTGTTTCCTGCAGCTGTTTTCATCGCATCGATCTGTCCTCCAACAAGACGGCAGCCGCTGTTGTCGGATTGGTGGTCATTGCATTTTCTTCCCACTCATTGATCTTCTTACGCTGATCTTCCGGAATACTTAAGGAATTGATATTAAAGGAAAATACCTCAATGCCTCGTTTTTCCTTCCATGTCTTTGAAAGGACTTCATTTAATGCATCAGACAGATCCTGTGTATGAGCCGGAATCTCATAATACTGGACTTTCTTTGCAGACAGTGTGGAAAGTGCCGGCTGCAGTGCTGTCATAAGCTCGCCCTTTAAACGTCCTGCGATCTCTGAGCTCTCATAATCCTGTTCCACATTTCCACATACGTTTGTATAGAAAAGCAGCGGATCACAGATCCGGTATGTAAAGTTTCCGTTGCAGCGGATATCTACAGAAAGCTTATAGCCAAGCTCCTCATTTACGATCACGCGGAATGGAACCGGTGTTGCTGTACCGTAAAGGATCTCACCCATTTCTTTTGTGTTAATGTAATAAACTCTCTGATCCTTCCTGTATCGCCACCATATGCGAAACGTTTCCAATAACCTGGAAGGTCTTCTTAACGCTGTCTCCCAGATTACCGCTGAAAATACTGGGTTCTGTAGAAGTATCGTAAGTAAATTCTCCAGACTCTGCACAGAACTCAACGATCTTTCCCTGTTCCACGATCAACATACACTGTCCATCTGCAACAGCAATTCCACTGCCGTTGGAAATGATGTTGTCATTACCTTTTGTGTTAGAGGAACGACCGGAGGTTCGCTTCTGACCCTTTGTAACCAGTACATCTTTTCCCATGGAATCACAGTAGAAAAACTCTTTCCACTGATCTGCCAATGTTCCGCCCATTGCTCCAATTCCTGCTCTAATAAGTCCCATACTCATTTCTCCTTTCCATATCACCGGATTTTCATGATCCTTTTCATGATCCAAATCTTTGATCTGATTTGAATATATCAGATTTTCACGAAAATATATACTCACCGTTAGTATATTTATCCCTTTTAGGTCAATTTTGGCAAAATACTCACTGTGAGTATACAAGATGTAGTGTCTGCTTCAAATTATTTCATATATATAGTTTATCCTTCTATGGTCATCCGGCCATCCACAGCTGAATCCAGCCACTCATGTTCCCTGAAATACTCCATCAGGATATCCTGACAGGAGGAAGCAATGCAGCGCGGTTTCTGAAGCTGGGATATAGTTTCGTAAGATATACTCAGGAACTTCTCCACATTTTGGAAATGGAAATTCTGCATTCCAACTGTAAAGACCGTATCATCACTGATCTCTCTGCCAAGTTCCTTGCCGCAATAGGTAAAGGAATCAAACTCGCCCCTCTCACGGTTATAACAGAAACGGAACTTTGATGGGATCTGGTAAAACTCCGTATGTCCTAAAAACGCTTCATCCCGGACCATGTAGAGCAGCATCTTTCGCAGCTGGCCTGCCGTCACCTTGAACATATATACACCATCATCATAAGGGAATCCTTCGATCAGGTCTGCATATGTAACAATCGGACCAACTTCTCACTCCGGATACTGCCGGAACCGATCAGCATGATATCCACGCCGAGACTTTCCGTAAAAATATCTGCAAACAGGTTTCCAAGCTCTGTTTCCTGCGTCCGCTCCGGATGTGTCAGTTCACGGCGGAAACGTCCAATAATGAAATTATATTTCTCGTCGATCTGCTGTGTGAAACGCTCCAGCACATGCTCTATCATCGGACTTCGCGGACAGTTATCTGCTGTGATCGGTATGCTCCGCCAGGTATATGAATCAATACAGTTTCCGTCGGTGTCAACAATGATATCAAAGCGGCCGATCTGGTCCGTACCGGTACCAGCCTGTGCGATCACAACGCCGTTTTCTTCCACAGCATGCTCCAGAAATGTGTGAGAATGTCCTCCAATAATAAGATCTACACCCCAGGCCGGATCCAGCTGTCTTGCAAGATGCTTATCCTCCTCAAAACCAATATGCGTCAGAATAACCGTAAAATCGATATCGATACTGTTGTGTGCGTTACAGATCTTTCCAATTTCAGCAGCCGCAGCAGCTGTATCCACAAATGCTCCAACTAATGATTCCGATTTCGTCTGATTGATCACATCCTGGGTAATGACACCGATGAACAGGATGTTCATACCGTCCACCCGGAAGATCTTATACGGGGTAAATAATCTGGTCGCCGTATTCTTAATGTAAAGATTCGCATTGATGATCGGAAATCTTGCACATTTCTCGATAAACAGAAGGTGGGCGATCCCGTAATCAACCTCATGATTTCCGATAGTGACTACATCAGGAGCCAGAGCATTCATGATTTCAATCGTAGAAAGCCCTTTGTATTCCGAATCGATGACTGAACCGCGGAACATATCTCCTGCGATCACATACAACGTATTCGGTTCTTCTTTACGGACACTCTCAATATAACCGGACAGCATCGAAACTCCACCAACCAGCTTTTCATCTACCTGTTCTGCAAGAAAATCCCCATGCAGGTCATTTGAATGCAGGATCGTAATTTTTTTTGTATGTTTCATGATCGCATCCCCCTTTTTTTAATGATGTTCTCTCGGAATCTTTCTGTGCCTGATTTTGTGAGAAGATTTTTTGTCAGTTGTGCCCAAATTTCTGAGGCGTACGCGGTGCGTACGGTGATGAAATTCGAGTGCAACTGGCGGAAAATCGGCCACAAAGGCAGGTGCATGAAAGACTCCGGGAGGACATTAATGTTCATTAAATGTATTTACGATTTCCCCATCATCCATCAGACAATTTTCAAATACAATCCGTTCCATACTCAGGCTGTCTGTCTCAGCTAAAAATCACTGTAGGTATTCTCCCTGAACTCACAATTCTTAAACAGGACTTTATATGAATTCGGAGCCGATATAAATGGAAAATACCCTGCATCAGAATGATTTCCGGAGATCAGACAGTCCTGAAGAAGTATATTATAGCAATCCTGGAAGGAAAACATATTATATTCCTTGCTGTCCCGGAATGTACATTCCTGAAATCTTGCTACATTTACATTGTCCAGTTCAAGAAGTCCATAAGTACAATCAAACAGTTCTGTTCCCTCCACATGCAAAGCTCTTGAGTTATGTGCCTCCACACCGTAAGTTCCGCTTCCATACAAATGACAGTCATCGATCATGACATTGTTTGTCTCACTCAAATAGATCACACTTCCGGTACAATATCCCGGTTCTACCTCATGGCCACAGGTCAGTCCACGGACCGTAATATTGTCGCAGCCTTCAAAAGCCAGTACTTTCCATAGGGTGATGCCGTGCTGACCACGACCTTTTCACCATTGCTGCTTCTATGCAGAAGTTATGGAGATCTTTGATCGTATATTCCGCCGGTTCATCATAATACGAAATCGCATCCAATTTAGGATTCTGGATTTCTGTATCATCAAGACTGGAAAATTATATTCTCCCCTTTAGAATGACCTTCGTCCTGTCCTGGATCGCTTCCACCAGTTCCTCCACCGTTGATACAGTAACAACATCCAGATACTGATACTCACTACGTTGTTCCAGTTCCTTCGATCCTTCCCGCATATAGATTCCGTTATATGTATAATCCGATGTCATGCTATAATACTGTTCCCGGTATTGCAGCACATTGTCCTCCAAAAGAGTCACTGTACGGCGTATTTCCGATTCATCCATTCTGTTTTTTAAGCGGCAGCCGGCTGATCCTCTGTGGTCGTTGTTTCTTCCTCAAATGCCATACCATTGATCGTTGTTGTTCCTTCATTTTGGCAATGATAATAATCTGCATATAGCTGGTCACCTTCTGAATAAATGTGGATCTTAGATTCCTCGCCTTCATCCCCTGCTAAATAATATGGAGTTCTAATCGGCGTATCCCCTGCATTCTCACGTTCCCCATATTCATAACCAGCAAGTATCCATTGTCCGCAAAACTGGTTTTCTTCTGCGATTTCTTCTGACTGGGATTCCATCACGCTTCCGCTTCTTCTGACTTCTGTATCGGTGCTGCACCAAAGGTCTGCTTTGCCGGTTCTGCCGGTTCTGTTATATTCTTTGAAGTACATGCACTCAATGCCAGCGCAAAAAGCATGCACAAAAGGATTCCTGCCTGTTTTCTGATATGTATATTTTTCATAGCACTCACCTCTTAATTATTCCCAAGCTACAAATTGTTCTCGATTCTCCTGAATATAATCCCAGAGAAGTGAGATGATCGCATCTTCCGCCGCCTCATATCCATCGGGAAAAGAATCCCCGGATGCCATGATCGATTCGCCTGACTGGTATTCAATGAGCAGTCTAAAGCTTTTCTCCTCTTGTTCTGATGAAGCAGGATAAGTTTCCCCATTCCATTCCGCCAGGTGGAACCTTTCTACGATCTCCTGCAATTCTTCATACGGCAGCTTCGGGACTTTCCGTAAAGAAATTACTCCACTTCACCAATCGGTTCAAACTGGTCTATATTGACAATATCCGCATACAGGTAATCGGCTTGGGATCATCGTTTCTTTTTTCAGATCTCCACTCAAATTTCTGCGCCTGATCCTTTGAACAGACATAAAACGAAAAACCGTTGATCCTGTTATCCTCGATCATCTTCGGATACTGCTCCTGATACCACTGCTCAACGACGGGAGCGATCAGGGAATTTAACTCGGAAAAGACCTTTCTCTGATTCTTTGGAAATGCATTATTTCCAGATGCAGAAATGGATGTTCCGTCCGTAAACGTAACGTGAAATGAAAAACTGCTGCCATCCAGAACCATACTGTCATTTCCCCTGAATTCATTCCATTTTCCCACATCATAGGTTTCAAGGATTTTTGCACCTGATCCATCAGAGAAGCATCCATCATCTTCTCATATTCGTACTGATATTGAAGCTCCAGCTGAACTCTGATTCCTTCATTCTCCCGGGTCATGGTTGTGTAAGAAACTAAAGGGATCATGCTTCCGCTTTCCTGGAATGAAATCTCCTGTATATCGGTGATCGCCACCGGTGCTTCTGTTGTGATTTCTACAGGGCTTTGATCATCTGCCACTTTTTGCACCCGGCAAGTAAGGTTGCCCATGATGAAAACGTCATAAATATGATCCACCTTTCTTTTTGATCTTGATCATTACCACCTCACATTCACGCAAAACTTACCGCGTTGGCAAAGGCTGATCACAATAGATGCATTTGCTGGCTTTTCCCTGGATCACCATATTTTTTCCTCCGCAGCATGGACATGTAACGGTGATATAACATTTGCTTTCACAAGACGCTGGTCTGCTGTCAGCTCCACAAACCGTTTTTCATAGTCGATATGGAGATTCTGCAGGTATCCCATTTTTAACAGCTCATCGATCAGCTTAACTGCACTTTTACTGATCTCCTTCGATAATTTGTCAAATGTAACACTGGTCTCCCGGTAATACGCAAACCAGTTGCCGATCCGTTTTGCCTTATAACACCGCCAGATTTCTCTTATAACCAGCAGGATCGGCGTAACACTGCCAAGCAGCAATGCAAATAGCACTCCGTTATCAATGGCACCTTTTTTAGTAACATAATCCGGAACCATCGAACCAATGACAATTGTAAAAAAACCACATATCCCAAGGATCGCTCCCTGCCACGGTCTCGGTCTTGTTGTTTTTTTGTAACATACGGATTATTCATTCTCATTTCCCCCTCTTTGTTTCATCCGGTCTATTTCTTTCTTTATACTGTATTATGTACAGAAAATATATGGTCGCAGTGAGTATTTTGGCGTTTTTACACAATATACTCATTGTGAGTATACAAGATATAGTGTTTTATTTTTCAATTCTATCTATATATTGTTTTTATCTGCAAATACATTCTGTTTTATTGCAGTACGATCCAGACCAGATGTATTTTTATTTCACAGGACACAATTTCCTATGAAAAGCAAAAAAAGCCCCGCAGTAATAAACTGCAGAACTTTTCTTTTATCGTTTTCTGTTGTTGTAAAGGAATATTGTAAAAGACTTTCTTATGATCTGCAGCACAGATCAATGTGCTTATCCCTTAGTCTGCTGCACTAAAAGGAGTCATCGGCAAATACATATATTCCGGCTCCCACGCCCAGAATTCCTCCACTGTCATATTGGTTTTCCGGGAATCCCCGATTTCCCAGCTCCCAGTGGAATTATAATAGACTGCTGCATCCGATTCATCTCCATCCAGGATCCGTAGAAAATAGAATTCCCTGCAGATCAGCGCTGTACCATCATCTGTAAACTGATAGATCCCCTTTCCATTTTCCGATGCGCTGCGGCAGCCGTTATAAAAGAAGCTGCCATCCTGCAGATATGTATAACCATCTCCTGCTTCCCCAAAGACCAGCCTGGGCGTTCCCTCTGCCAGTGTAAACAGAGAAGACAGATATGCTCCGTATTCTGGTGTAAATCCGATCGCCAGCTCCGGCACACCATCACCATTAAGATCCTGAATTGCATATCCCATAATATCCGCCGGATCTTCTCCCAGGTCTGCCGCCATCTCTCCGGCGATCATGAGGAAATTCTGCTCCCCTGCTCCATCAGCATCCTGAAATGCATCCGGATCCATCGCCAGATCCCGGTATCTCCTGACCAGATCCTCATACGTCATTCCTGCTAAGACCGGTGTTGACCCGGATGAAAAATCACAAGCTTCAAAGGTAGCGCAGGACCAGTCCTTTGGAATTCCCATATCACGGTTGCCCCGGAAGGTACAGTTCTGGAAAGTTATATGAATAGAATCTGCGTCAAAAAGCTGACTGTTATACGCCTGCAGCAGACTACCCTGATTTTGGGAGATTTCTGTATTCCGGATCTGGATCTGGGTGTCTCCCCATAAGAAGAACATCCCATCATTGTCATGGAAATTGCAGTGTTCAAAAACTGTGTGTGAAGTCTCAGACAGATTCAAAATACCGTTGGTACATTCATAAATCTCTGTTCCTATAACAGTAAGTACCGCTGCATCCTCTCCATAGATTCCATATGTGCCGCAGCCAAATAGGCTGCAATTCTCCACAGTCACACTCTGGGAAGTAAGAAGCTTCAGGACATTGGCATCACATTCCCCTTTTTCAACCTCATGTCCCAGAACCAGCCCCTTCAACACTGCACCATCGCAGTACGAAAGAGTCATCACATCCGCATATCCATTCTCCGTAACCAGCCGCACAGATCCGCTCTTTTCTGCCTCCAGAATCAATCCAGGAGCATTGTAAACAAAAAACTCGCCCTGCTTTAGCAGATCCGGATCCACATAAGCGCCAGCCCCTGCGATCTCCGCCTCCGTCAATACTGAAAAATTGTAGGTACCGGATTTCAGAATAATGTGGGCATCCGGCGTTATGGACGATATCAATTCTGCAGTGGTAGAAACAATAAGCGCATCTGTGGCTGCCTCTGGAACTGCTTCTTTAATTACTTCTTCCACTTCTTCTGCATCCGTTTCGGCCTTCGCTGTAACCGGAGCATTTTTTGTTGCCTGTTCCGTATTTTGTGCCTGATTGCAGGCTGTCAGCACCGTCAACAGCAGGACAAACAGCCCAAATGTGTTCCATTTTCTCATGGCATCCTCCTTATGTTTCTAATATTCTCCCGGAATCTTTCTGTACCTGATTTTGTGCCCGTTTTCTTTTCCTCTGCTTTATTTCTTTTCCTCTGCTTTTTTGAAATTCCAACAATCCATTTCGAAAATCTTCTTTATAAATAGTCTACATGATTTCATAAAAAATATATACTCACCATAAGTATCTTCTGCTGTTATAAACAAAATACTCACAGCGAGTATACTATATATAGGCACAAAATCAGTTTGCACGTCAATATATAGCATTGTTCTGATTTTTATAAAAATTAAACGGGAGAACACTTCTGATCAAAGCATCTCCCGTTTAAAATATGTTTTCTGTTTTTTATGATCCTTTTTCTTCCTGTTTCAGCTTTTCCGGGGATTTCTCCGTCTTTGCTGCCTGCTGCTCATCTGTTCTCTCTGTCCTTTTTTCTCCGGACCAGTACAATATGCGATCTTCTCCATAAGATCACACCGCCGGAACATATCAATATAAAGAAGCAGCTCTTCTCTGGTTGATACTCCAAGCTTTCGATTGATATTCGAATTGTGCTTTCTTACTGTACTGAGACTGATAAACTCCTTCTCCGCAATTTCATTTACACTGAAACCGTTAATATAATACTGGAGTACCGTCCGCTCCATTGGAGTCAGTGTTTCCACCCGTCTTGCAAAATCAAAGAACAGCTCTTCCATGCCCGGAGGCATTTTACTCTCCTCGTCGGGCTTCGCCTGTCTCGCATGCATATAGGCAAGAAGCTCATCGATTTCAATAATACCTGAATTAGATTCCTCCTGTGGTTCCTTCTGGTCTTTCAGCGCACGGATCTGCTTCTGGATCGGCAGCATAAACCGCCTTGTAAGGAACATGGCAGCAAGAAGCATCAAAACAAGAAAACCAAGACCCCCGCAAAGCCAGAATGTCCTGTTTTTCGCCACACTGCTCTGGTAACTGATCTCCGGTACAAGGGTAACAAGAGTCAGATCACTTCTTCCGTCCACTGCTTTCGGGATCACAATGTGATTTCCAAAGTATGTACGGCTGCCGTCCGAATAAGTTTTATAATGCTCCCCATTTTTGATCAGAAGCGTTCCATCCGTTGTAAAATAGGTTCCGTCTGTCTTTCCGGAAATCGCACCATCCAGAAGAAGACGCTTATCAGCGATCGGTGCAACAACTGTAACCATATTCCCGTAAGGGCTCTCCACTGACGGGAATACCATATTAAAAAACAGCTCCGAAAGTTCTACGCCGCAGACTCCACGTACCTTTCCCTCAAGGACTACCGGAATACTCAGAACGAACTACCTGTTCCCATGTTCCGGAAAGCGTTACACGGTTTGAAAGATAGCAGCTATCCAAATACGTCTCCCGTCAAAGTCCATCAGGATCTCATAGCCGGGAACATTATCAATATCAAATTCCAGATTCCAGCGATTGTGCATCTGGATATTCTCTTTTCTTGCAACATCTGCGACTCCGCGGAAAAACGTGATATACTGGTTCGCCATTCCGTCCGTACCCACATTTCCGCTCCGCAGATACAGCCCCATTCTGGAGCGGTCTGCTCCCGGTGCCTCTGTATTCGTTGTTGCATCAAGGATAAAGTACGCACCACTGCAGCTTCGTGAGCGGACGATCGTCTGAAGATAGAAGCACATCCGTTCCTCGATCCTGGTGATCAATTCCGGGTTATTATCCAGATCTTTAAAAGTCCGTTCCTCTGTTTCCAGAACATCTGATACCTCCCGCGTAATCTGCTCGGAAAGTGCAAGATTCTGTGCATTCAGTGTATCGATCAGCTTATTAAACGTCATGGTTGTGTTTTTCTGCTGGACCGAAAGCGTTCCACCAAGCTTTCCGGCATCATTGCTGAACACTCCGGCAACGATCAACACAACAAATACTGCTGTCATGACCGCAAGCACCATGATCAGCCAGTACAGAAACAATCGCCGTTCCATACTGATCCCCTGTTTTGGCATGTTCCTGTATGTCTTTTATCTTTCTTCGAAACATATTCAAAACCGCCCCCTTCCTGTATTTAGAACCATCACTGGCTAAACGTCATCTCGAACTGGTCAAGCGCCTTCCATACCGGCGGTTCTGGATCTTCGGCGATGGTTTCTAAGTATCTTTTCCGGAACATATCAAGATCTTCCCGGATATCATGCTCAAAATCGGTCTCCAGCTTCAGGTAATCCGGTCTCTGGGGCGCAGTATAGAACTCATATTCTTCCTGCGTCTTTAAAAATGCCTCATATAAAGACCGTACATCGGATCCTGGATCCCTTCAAGTGCCTTTGGAAGGTACACATCAAAAGACTCCTGTTTTACCGGCATATAACCAAGCTGGGTCACAAATTCTACATTTTTCTGCGGATCCGTCAGCCATTTCAGGAAGACCATACATGCTTCCTCCCGCTCCGGCGTAGACTTTACAGTACAGATCCCCGCGCCTCTCTGCATAACAAGCTTCTTACCATCCTCAAAAACCGGACACGGAAGCGCTTTGATCTCCACCTCCTCCGTTGTATTATCCGCATAAGTAACCGTTGTTGAATAATAAAGAACACTGGCCGAAGACGCAACGGAAACGATTGAATCCCCGGTCCGCAGCGGCTCCGTAGCATAGCCGCCCTGAAGCCATACGCCGCCCTTTAATGCTGCTCTCGCATAAGGTTCCCAGACCCGGCGGAATGCAGGGCCGAAACAGACTCCCTTTTCATCAAAAAACGACTCTCCCAGAGACTCTACACCAACCTGGAAATAATTAAAATGATAGTCATGGACAAAAAACGGCTTAGTTCCCCCACACCAGTCCTCGTACACCTCTGCAAGCTTGTACAGACCATCCCAGGTCTCAAACTCCGAAGGATCTGCCCCGGTCTCCTCTGCAAAACGGTCAAAGGCGGTCTTATTATAAAACAGGATCTCCGTGGATTTCGCAACCGGAAGGATCGCAAGCTTTCCGGCAATCGTCCCCTCCTCCACAAAAGCAGGAATAAAAGCCGAAAGCTCCTCAT
>ENA-OQJH01000093-OQJH01000093.1-human-gut-metagenome-genome-assembly--contig:-NODE-93-length-49642-cov-7.615349_pt1 | contig 49642 bp, 57 predicted proteins | sample MGYA00242597_ERZ504763 | MGnify/ENA primary metagenome ERZ504763 (study PRJEB26092, sample SAMD00036359) | human gut metagenome | host: Homo sapiens | study: EMG produced TPA metagenomics assembly of... | reverse complement strand
TTTCTTTCTTTTCTTCTGCATTTCCCTTCTTCTCTTTGTTTTATATGGTTTTCCTCTGTTCTGCATGATAAAAGCAATCAAAAAAATAGCAAAAAGTTCTTGATCAATGGAAAATCACCCGTTATAATGCGTAGTATAAAAACAACACGAAAGAGCAGACAAAGGAGTCTGAAAAAAAGATCTCCTTATTGTCTGCTCTTTTTTGTGTGCAAAAAGGAGGAAAACCATGAGACTTAATCCCAAGGAACAGGAAAAATTAATGCTTCATATGGCCGGCAATCTTGCCAAAGAGCGGAGAGCGCGCGGTCTGAAACTGAATTACCCGGAAGCACTCGCCTACATCAGTTCAGAACTTCTCGAGCTGGCCAGGGACGGAAAAACTGTTGTTAAGCTGATGCAGCTCGCACCAAAATTCTGACCCAAGACGATGTTATGGACGGCGTTGCCGATATGATCGGTGAGGTTCAAGTCGAGGCGACGTTCCCGGACGGAACCAAACTGGTAACTGTACATAACCCGATTCAGTAAGGAAGAACCATCATATGAAAATCGGTGAAATCATGGCTTCCGATCGCGAGATCACATTAAATGAAGGCAAAAAGGCAGTCACTATCATGGTAGCAAACAAAGGCGACCGTCCCGTTCAGGTCGGCTCCCATTTTCATTTCTTTGAGGTCAACCGGTGCCTCTCCTTTGACCTGGAAAAAGCATACAGCTATCACCTCGACATCCCTTCCGGAACTTCGGTCCGTTTTGAGCCGGGCGAGGAAAAAGAGGTTCAGCTCACCGAGATGGGCGGCAGAAAGCGTGTCTTCGGTCTCAATGACCTGACCTGCGCACAGGCGGCCGACGATACGAAAGCCGCATCACTGGAAAATGCGAAATTAAAAGGATTTCTGTAAGGAGGGACAGCAAAAAGTTTGAAACAAATAAGTAGCGGGCAACCAAGAAATAAAGGACATGACAAATAAACCACCTAAAAAGCTGGCTTAAAAACTAAATATAAACGCAACACTAATCCGGAAACGGTTAATGGTTCGCCTTTAATGACATAACCACGTTGCCTTAAAAGATTAAGTGCTTGTGAAGTAGAAAGAATCTTTTCTTCCTTCACAGGACGAGATTCAAGAAAACCTTCTGGTGTATATGACTTTAAATCTGAGAGTATGTGCCAGATAGCGGTCAGGATCATACGACAGATCTCGTGCTCTGGAATCCCGCTTTCTTCGGTTCCAAACCGGATATGATCATCAAAGGCGGCATGATTGTTGCTTCCAAAATGGGAGATGCCAATGCTTCCATCCCGACAACACAGCCGGTCTGCTACCAGCCAATGTTTGCCGCTCATGGAAAAGCAAAACAGGAAGCCTGCCTGACCTTTGTTTCTAAGGCTGCCTTTGACGCAGGCATAAAAGATGCTTACGGACTGGAAAAAAACGTTGTCCCGGTACACGGCTGTCGCAATATCAGCAAGAAGGCTATGGTATGGAACGACCGCACACCGAAGCTTACTGTAGATCCGGAGACGTATAAAGTAACAGTCGATGGAGAGGAAATCACTTCCCGACCGGCCGAAAAGCTGCCGCTGACCCAGCTTTACAGCCTGTTCTAAACGGCTCTGTATCATATAAAACCATACGAGGAGAATTTTATTATGCTTGGAGTGTGTCTTTTATTTGTAGGAATTGTACTGATCAATAACGGCATGTGCGCCCTGTATCATGTGGACGGACGCTCGGCCGCTGTAATGAATATTTTTACCGGCGGGCTTTCCCTTTTCATCAACTTTGTAAATCTGATGCAGGGAAATTACTATGCAGCCGGAACGGGACTGCTGTTCTGCTTTACGTACCTTTTTGTTGCGGTCAATAAGTTTCTGAATGCAAGCCCGATTCCGTTTGCCTGGTTTTCCACATTTGTCGCCGTCAATGCTGTGATTTTCGGAACCATCGAGGGCTTTACCGGAAGTGCCGCACTTGGTATTACACCGGATCTGCGTTGGGCAGGAATCTGGTATCTTTGGGCAATTCTTTGGGGTACTTCCTTCGTAGAGGATATCTGCGGAAAGAAACTCGGAAAATTTGTGCCATGCCTTCAGGTTTTTGAGGGCATCGTCACTGCGTGGATTCCGGGTGTCATGATGTTGCTTCAGCTCTGGTAATTCGATAAGGAGGATGTGTTTTCATGCTTTGCGAACAAATTTTGGGGAAACTTCCGGACTTTGATCTTTCCGGAAAAACTGTCGAATATGTCGATATTGAATGGCACGAGGCCTTCAAAAAATACATAAAAAGACAACCGATCACGGAACAGAGATCGGCAACTGCTATGCATCGCTGTTCTGGGGCAAAGACGATACGTTTATTACAATCTACAACGAGCCCATGCTTATTATGCTGCAGAAGATTCACGGCGTCACGGCAGTAAAAGAGGTGAAAAAGCTCGATTTTGACCAGCGAATTTCCGCATCCATCCACAACCATCATCACTGATGCGGTTTTTGTCCGTACCTTCGGAAGAATGGGCCGACCTCTTTTCGCGGGCAGGCTCATTCCGTATCTTATGATTTTCAGGAGACTTTTTATGTCCGAACTTAATTTTTATCTTCTTCAGATCAACGATGCTTTATTTCCAATCGGTGCGTATTCACACTCGCAGGGACTCGAGACGTAAATCTCTTTCTCTCACGATCGGAGCACGCAGATACCTTCTGGATGAAATCCGGGAATTTCTTGCCTCCGATCCGGAAATTGACGGCGGCGCAACTATACTTTCCTGCGGTGATCTTGCAGTTCGTATTTTCGGTCTACGCGCGCAAAGGCTGCAGCAAATGGCGGAAAAAATAAAGTCTGCATACGAAAAATTTTTATAACTGTCTATTCAAGTCGTTCACTTTTCCCTTCGTCAAATTTCGCAGAAAAAATGTCAAAATAAGGGTATGACAACCTCTTCAGAATGTGATAAAATAACTTTCGTTTTAAGCGAAGATAAAACTTATTTTACCATCATTTCGAGGAGGTTTTCTCATGGAAAAAGACATGACAAAGGGAAGTCCGCTTCCGGTCATTCTGCAGTTTACGCTGCCGCTGATTATCGGAAACATTTTCCAGCAGCTCTACAACATGGCAGACACGATTATCGTTGGCCGATATGTCGGAGCGGATGCACTGGCTGCAGTTGGTTCTACGGGAACGATTATGTTCCTGGTGCTTGGATTTGCGCAGGGCATCACAGCAGGCTTTACGGTTCTGACATCGCAACGGTTCGGTGCAAAGGATACGAGCGGAGTAAAGCGAAGTGTGGCAAACGGCATTCTACTGGCTCTCCTTTTCACGGTTGTCCTGACATTCTTCAGCATGATCTCCATGCGGCCGTTGCTGCATCTCATGAACACACCGGAAAATATTTTTCAGGACGCTTATACCTATATTATGATTATCTGCGGTGGCCTGATCGCTACGATTTTTTACAATCTGCTTTCCTCCTATCTGCGTGCAGTAGGAAACAGCCAGACTCCGCTGATGTTCCTGATTTTTCGGCTGTATTAAATGTTCTTCTGGATCTGCTTCTCATCATTCGTTTTAAAATGGGCGTTGCGGGAGCCGGATATGCAACCGTTTTCTCCCAGGGAATTTCTGCTGTGCTCTGTCTTTTTTATATTTATCGCTCCATGCCGGATATGTGGCCGGAAAAACACCACTGGAAGCTTCATGCGGCAGATTCCCGCCATCAGCTCTCGATGGGCATTCCGATGGCACTCCAGTTTGCCATCACCGCATCCGGTACAATGATTATGCAGGCTGCCATTAACCTGTTCGGCTCGGAGGCGGTTGCCGCTTTCACGGCGGCCTGTAAGCTGCAGAATCTGGTCACACAGGGCTTTTCCGCAATGGGACAGACGATGGCAACCTACAGTGGACAAAATTTCGGAAAGGGCGATATTCCACGGATTAAAAAGGGAGTTCGCGCTGCACTTCTGACTTCCGTCACGTATTCGATCGCAGCCGCTGCTCTCGTCTTCCTTCTTCTGAAGCCATGTCTTTCCCTCTTCTTCTCGGGTGATGTCGATATGGCCGCCATGATGCCATGGGCAAAGACTTATTCCTATATGTGTGCTCTTTTTTATGTACCGCTCTGCACCATCTTTATTTTCCGAAATGCAATGCAGGGTTGCGGCTACGGCTTTCTGCCTATGATGGGCGGTGTTTCTGAACTCTTTGCGCGCCTTATTGTAGCTGTGATTGCCATAAAAGTCATCAGCTATCCGCTCGCCTGCTTCTGTGACCCGGCAGCCTGGGTGACGGCAGCTGTCTTTACCGGTGTTTCGTATCTGTTTGTCATGAAAGATATCGACAAAAAGTATGATTCAAAGACACCGACGGCTCCGATCAGCTGACATTTTTCATACCAAACGCAAAACTGCGCGGAATGCACGATTCTGAAATGCATTCCACGCAGTTTTTTGTATTTACAGGATTACAGATTCAGTTTTGCTTTCTGCAGACTTACACAGGAACGATGATATGTGAGTGTCATCGTCAGATAAATGACGCCCACGACAATGACTGCGAGAATACCGGTATGGAACACCAGATGCAGGATCATCGTCGCACACAGCAGGATCTGAATCATCTTGCCCAGCGCCATATAGGCTTATAGGCACTCTGATATACCATCTCTTTTTCTGCCTCATCGCAGCTTGCCATCCAGTCTTTCTGGAAGTTTTTCGAGTTCATATCTCCTCTCTTCTCCGGATGAGCCGCCTGAACCATTTTCACGTAACGCATCTGATAATAGCCATAGAGAAAGAAGTTGATACAAAACAGAACACAGGCTGCCAGGAATCCGGCAAGCTCTTTTCCCGATGCTTCTTCCAGCCAGGAACGGGAAAAGGTAAATGTCAGCACGATGATATCGCAGACCTGCGAAATCACATTGCAGTTCATCAGCATCGCGCCGTATTTCTCTTCTTCATAGCTTAAGACTTCGTACTGTTCATCCTCTGCTTCTTCGAGATGCTTCATCGTATCCTTTAATTTCCGGCTGTAAAATTCCATCAGGACAATGCTTACAACGAAAATTACCGCAATGATCGGCAGTGCCAGCGGGCGGACCAGATCGCTCAGATCACTCATGCCATTTTTCACTCCGAACGTCATAAAAATTCCGACAAAAAAACCGCAGACTCCGCCGATTCCCAGATAAATCAGCATCCGTTTCATCAACTTTCCGTAGGAATTTGGTTTGTTCCCCTGTTTTTCTTTCATGATTCATCCTCCTCATATTGAAAAATATCTTCTACTTTTACTTCACAGATTTTTGCAAGTTTTAACGCCAGTGTCACCGACGGTGAATAATCTCCCCTCTCGATCAGGCTGATAGTCTGTCTCGATACCCCCGCCATTTTCCCAAGGTCGGTCTGGTTGATGCCGAGCTTCGAACGGTACTCTTTTAACTGATTGTACAGCGGCATCGCAGCATCTCCTTTCTTGTCACGTTTTTTAGATGAGCTCTCTATTTGACAACTTTTCTTGTCATCTACTACTCTACTATTGACAACTTATTTGTCAATACTTTTGACAAGTTTTTTTGTCATTTCAAACTCCCGGTTGATTTGTGGGCTGAAATGTACTAAACTAGAGGTATCTATTTTCGTAACTATTCAAGCCGCAGAAAGGACAGAATCTATGGAACAGAAAGACAGCCGGTTTGCCGTATTGATCGATGCGGACAATGTTTCCCCGAAATACATCAAATATATCCTGGACGAGGTTTCGGACCAGGGCGTCGCTACTTACAAGAGAATCTACGGGGACTGGACCGATATCTCGAAGAAAAGCTGGAAGGAGCAGCTCTTACGCTACTCGATCAACCCGATCCAGCAGTACAGCAATACGAACGGAAAGAACTCGACCGACTCCGCGATGATCATCGATGCGATGGACATTCTCTATTCCGGAATGTGGAGGGCTTCTGCCTGGTCTCCTCGGATTCCGACTTTACGAAGCTGGCACAGCGGCTGCGCGAATCTGGAATGTTCGTGCTCGGTATGGGTGAGCAGAAGACTCCATCGTCGTTCCGTGTGGCGTGTGATGCCTTTAAAATTCTTGAGGTGATCTCCCAGAATGAGGATGATATCTCTCCTGCGATTACCGCTGTTTCGGAAAGTTCGGCGCGCTATGGATATGCGCTTCGCAGGATGAAGCGATTACGAGCAAGGCCGAGATTGAACGGACGGTTTCCCGTGTGCTGACGGAAAATAATGACCACGGAAAGAATACGACGCTCAGTGAGATCGGCAGTATTTTACAGAAGAAATTTTCGGAGTTTGATGTTCGAAATTACGGCTATTCGAAGCTTTCTACGTTTTTGGAAGTATGAATGATATCGAGGTGCTGAAGACGGGTCACAATTACCTCGTGAAAGAGCGCCAGAACACCGTATCGCGCCAGCAGATTGAGAAATGCATCACCGACCTGATCTGCTCCAACGGCGGCCATATCGACAACCTGAGCATCATCCACGACGCTCTACGGAGCCGCTTCCCGGGCTTTGATGTGAAGCAGTATGGGTACAGCAGGATTTCGAGCTTCATCAACAGCTTTAAAAAATTCAAAATCACGAATAATACGGTTCAGATAAAATAAAAAAGACCCCGAAACGCCAGTTTTCACTGATGTTTCCGGGGTCTTTCTATAATAATTCGCAGCTCAGATTTACTGTTTTCCTGTACTTCCAATTCCGCCGCGGTCCTCGCCGTTTAAGTGGTCAACTTCTTCAAAGCCGATGGTCGGCTGGTGTTTCTCGATGCGGAACTGGCAGATGCGGTCATTCACATGAATCACGGTGTCGCGCAGGGCATACGCCGGCATGTAGAACCAGTCGTTCGGTCCGCAGTAGCTCTCATCGATGATACCGCAGTGGTTCGTCTGGATAATACCGAAGTTCTTGAAGGTGCTGCTTCTCGGCACAATATGCGCCTCGTAGCCCTCCGGCAGCTGCATGGCAACGCCGAGGTGGATCAGCTTGAATTCTCCGGCCTTTAACTCTACTTCTTCTGCCGCGCGCAGGTCGATCCAGTCGGACTTTCCGTCGATATAGCGCAGGCGCTCAATTTCATCGTTTAAATACTGAATTTTAATGGTTTCCATAAAGCGTCTCCTTTTCTTTTTGCGTGACTACTTTTCGCCGAACAGTACGACTTCGCCGCGTGCTCTCGTCTTTTTCACATCAATGACTCTCTGATTCGGGCTGCCCTTCCATTCCAAGGTAACGTCCCTCTGGGCAAGAATAAAGCGGCCGTCCACAACCACGTCCGTGTAATCCATCAGTTCCAGATCACAGACGGATTCCCACTCATATCCGGTGTAAACCCAGATATCTTTTTTCGGATATCTTTCCTTGATCTCTTTTGCCAGAGCCGTCACATCCGCCCGGTTTGCCTCATGCAGCGGATCTCCGCCGGAAAAGGTGATGCCGGAAATGTAGTCCTTGTCCAGCTGTTCAAAAATTTCTGCCTTTGCCGCGTCATCAAACGGGATGCCGCCATTTGGATCCCAGGTAATCGGATTCTGACATCCCTTGCAGTGATGACCGCATCCGGCGACCCAGAGCACGACGCGCAGGCCGTCTCCGTTCAGCATATCGTCTTTCGTTATATTATGGTATCTCATAGCTTTCACTCCTATTGGACATAAGAAAACACAGAAAAACGAACCGTTTTGCAGATCCCTTTTTCTGTGTTCCCCGCTCTTTATCGTCTGGCAGATCTATTTATTTCGCGTCTGCCGGAACATCCTTGATACTGAAGCTTACACGGCCCATCTTATCTTTGCCCATGCAGACTACTTTTACAACATCGCCAAGGCTGACAACGTCTTCTACTTTCTCAACACGCTGTTTGGCGAGCTTGGAGATGTGTACCAGACCTTCTTTTCCAGGTGCGAACTCAAGGAAAGCACCGAAGTCTTTGATGCTGACAACTTTTCCGGTCAGGATCTGTCCCTCGGTAAGTCGCTTGCGATGATCTCGATATATTTCTTTGCCTGATCCATCATAGCCTGCTCGGTTCCGCAGATGGAAACTGCACCGTCATCTGTGATGTCGATCTTTACGCCGGTCTCATCGATGATGGCGTTGATGGTCTTTCCTCTCTGGCCGACAACTTCACCGATCTTCTGCGGGTCGATCATCATCTGGATGATCTTCGGAGCGAACTCGCCGACCGTCTTACGCGGCTCTGCGATCGCTTTCTCCATAACCTCGGTCAGGATGTACTCTCTTGCCTGTTTCGTTCTGGCAATCGCCTCTTCTACGATCTGACGGGTCAGTCCATGGATCTTGATATCCATCTGGATTGCAGTGATTCCGTCGTGGGTACCAGCTACCTTAAAGTCCATGTCGCCGAAGAAGTCTTCGAGACCCTGGATATCGGTCAGTACGAGGTAATCATCATCGGTCTCGCCTGTTACCAGACCGCAGGAGATACCTGCAACCGGTTTTTGATCGGTACACCGGCAGCCATCAGAGACATGGTGGATGCACAGATACTTGCCTGGGAAGTAGAACCGTTGGACTCGAAGGTCTCGGATACGGTACGGATTGCGTACGGGAACTCTTCCTCGGTCGGAAGTACCGGAACCAGGGCACGTTCTGCCAGAGCACCATGGCCGATCTCACGGCGTCCCGGTCCGCGGGACGGTTTTGTCTCACCTACAGAGTAGGACGGGAAGTTGTACTGATGCATGTAACGTTTGGAGGTCTCGAACTCATCCAGTCCGTCCAGTTTCTGTGCTTCGGAAAGCGGAGCCAGTGTTGTTACGTTGCAGATCTGAGTCTGTCCACGGGTGAACATAGCGGAACCATGAACACGCGGGATAATGTCAACCTCTGCTGCCAGAGGACGGATTTCTGTGATCGCACGGCCGTCCGGACGTTTGTGGTCTTTTAAGATCATCTTACGAACAGTCTTTTTCTGATACTGGTAAACAGCCTCGCCTAATACTGCCAGCCACTCTTCGTTGTCGGCAAATGCTCCTCGAGTTTCTCGGTGATGACACGGATGTTTTCTTCTCTTGTCTGTTTGTCATCGCTGAAAACAGCCTCTTCCATCTCGGCCGGAGGAACGATCTCTTTGATCGCTGCAAACAGCTCTTCCGGAATAGCGCAACTCTCATAAGCGTGTTTCGGTTTTCCAACCTCTGCTACGATGCTGTCGATGAATTTGATGATTTCCTGGTTTACTTCGTGTGCTTTGTAGATGGCGTCGATCATTTTTGCTTCCGGAATCTCTTTTGCTCCGGCTTCGATCATGATGACTTTCTCTCTGGTGGAAGCTACGGTCAGTTTCAGGTCGGATACTGCTTTCTGTGCGAGAGTCGGGTTTACGATGAACTCGCCGTCGATCATACCGATCTGAGTCATGGCACACGGACCGTCAAACGGGATGTCGGAAATGCAGGTTGCGATTGCGGAACCCAGCATTGCGACTACTTCCGGATCACACTCCGGATCTACGGACATTACCATGTTGTTTAAGGTAACATCGTTGCGGTAATCTTTTGGGAACAGCGGACGCATCGGACGGTCAATGACACGGCTGGTCAGAATTGCGTGCTCGCTTGCTTTTCCTTCTCTTTTGTTGAATCCGCCCGGGATTTTTCCAACGGCGTACATCTTCTCTTCGTACTCAACGCTTAATGGGAAGAAGTCGATGCCATCACGCGGTTTCTCAGATGCGGTTGCTGTAGAAAGAACTACAGTATCGCCATAATGCATAAATGCTGCGCCGTTTGCCTGTTTTGCTACACGGCCTACGTCTACGGTCAGGGTTCTGCCTGCCAGTTCCATAGAAAAACTCTTGTACATAAATAATCTCCTTTTTTTCTTCTGAGCAGAATTTCCGAAACAACTGAAAAGCACACCGGAATACGGACAAGATGCAGCTTTCAATGTGTTTTTCAGTGGTCTCGGATAAAATTCCTGCGCCCAGAATGGCTCCATGTCGTTTGCTGTCTTTGATCTTACAAGCAAAGAAACGGGCGGAAAATGTATCCCGCCCGTTGTTCCAAGCTGATTATTTTCTGATTCCTAACTTCTCGATTAAAGCACGGTATCTTTCAATATCAGTTTTCTTTAAGTAGTCAAGCAGACCACGTCTCTGACCAACCATTTTCAGAAGACCTCTTCTGGAGTGATGATCTTTGTGGTGAACTTTCAGATGCTCAGTGAGCTCCTCGATTCTTGCGGTAAGAACAGCTACCTGTACTTCCGGTGATCCTGTATCTCCCTCAGTTCTTGCATACTCTTTGATGATTGCCTGTTTTTTTCTTTCGAAATCATTTTAAATTCCTCCTGTTATTTTGATTGCACCGCTGACTAAGAAGTGGTCGGAGTGTCCTGCCTCTGAATCAGGTCCGGGGATCTTTTTTGTCCCGCATACTCGATTAGTATAGCATACGCTTTTCGAATTGTAAATACTAAAATCAGATGTTTTCGCGATGAATTTTCACGTAGTTACAGTTCTCCGAACTGTAACTTTCGCAGCTCTCATTTTAAGTTTTGCTTCGCAAAAGGAGAGCTGCCCACACCTGAATCACTTTCTTACGCAGCGAAACAGCGAGTGTTTCACTGCTGAGCGAACTTTTTTTCTACATATTTTTTTCCTGCCGCAACATCATGATCAAGCTGGTTTTTTAGCGCGTCGATCGAAGCAAATTTCTGCTCCGGGCGCAGGAATTTTAACAGAGAAACCTCCGCCTGTTTTCCATAGAGATCCTCGCTGCAGTCAAAAAGATTCGTCTCCACGCCGGTAAATTTTTCCTGTACCGTCGGCTTAACACCGATGTTTGTGATACCGTAATAAATTTTTCCTTCGATTTTCACCTCGGAAACGTAGACGCCGAACGGCGGAAGCAGCTTTTCTGCCGGCGGGATCTGATTGATGGTCGGCACACCGATCGTTCTGCCGAGTGCATGACCGTGGACAATCTCGCCGTGAACCGCGTAATCGTAGCCGAGCAGACCGCTCACGGCTTCCATATTGCCCTGTTCCAGCTCTTCCCGTGCCCAGGTGCTGCTGATCTCGCGGCCGTTTTCCTCTGCTTTTTCGATGATCTCGGTTTCAAAACCAAGGGACTGGCCCATTTCTTTCAGCATTTCGGCTGTGCCGCTTCTCTTGTAGCCAAAACCGAAATCCTTTCCCACAACAACTTTTTTCGCGTGCAGCTTATCCACCAGAATCTCTTTGATAAAGGCTTCCGGCGTCATGTGCATCACTTCATCCACAAACGGGCATTCCACAAGGCAGTCCATGCCAAGCTGTTCGAGCCGGGCTCTTCTCTCCTCATTCGTCAGCAGCTGATGCGGCTTGACATGCTGCACTTTCGACTGCGGCGGCACGTCAAACGTAAACACAACCGTTTCCAGTCCTTCCGTTCTGCCGATTGCAAGGACACGACGGATCAGAAGCATATGCCCCCGGTGGAGGCCGTCAAATTTTCCCAGGGTTACAACGCTGTCCCCTCTGCTATCAAAATCCAGTGTTTTTGTTAGATATCTCATGTTCTCTCCAGAAATAACTTGACCGGTCTGGTTAAGTTTTGTGATGGTCTGTATTGATAAATACCGACAAACGTTCCGCCATCGAGATAAAGGCGGAACTCCTCGTCTTCTGCGAAGTCCCCGCCGGAAGCAGTTTCCCCGATTTCGCGGATCTGCGCCGGTTTCAGCGGATTTCCGTTTTCCGCAAGCTTTTTCGCATGATCGTCCGCTGTCGCAAAGCTGCGCAGCGCGGCAAACATTTCATCGACCGGCACGAGGATCTCCGAAAGGCGGCCCTCACCGACAATCGCTGCGATCTCGTCAAGCGTGTGCGCTCCGTTTCGGTCAAACTGGCCGACTCTCGTGCGGATCAGCTGCTCCATACATCCGTGGCAGCCCAGTTTTTCGCCGATATCGTGGCACAGGGTGCGGATATACGTTCCCTTCGAACACGTTACCTCCATGCGCACCAGCGGAAGCTTCACTTCCAGAATGCTGATCTCGTAAAAGTGCACCGTGCGGGCCTTCCTCTCGATCTCGATGCCTTCCCGCGCCAGCTCGTAGAGTTTCTTTCCATTAACCTTCAGCGCGGAATACATCGGCGGCACCTGCTGCTGCTCCCCGACAAACGAGGCGATGCAGTCCCGCACCTCTTCTTCCGTCACGGTCACTGGCGCTTCTGCTGTCACGGTTCCGCTCATGTCCTGCGTATCCGTTGCGATTCCAAGGTGAAGCAGCGCTTCATACGTCTTCGTTTCATCGGTCAGCATATCGCAGAGACGCGTTCCCTTTCCAAGGCAGACCGGAAGCACGCCCGTCGCATCCGGGTCTAGGTTCCGGTGTGGCCGATTTTTTTCTGGTGCAGGATGCCGCGCAGCTTCGCAACCACGTCATGCGACGTAAATCCCGCCTCTTTCCATACGTTCAGAACTCCGTTTATCATGTTGTTTTGTCTCCCTCTTTTTCACAAGAAAACCGGGCGTGGATATATTTTCTGCGCCCGGCTGTTTCCTGTTTATGCTTCTTCCTCTGTCGTCTCTTCTTCCTCTTCTGCAAGAAGCTGTTTTTCGATATACAGAGTCAGATTGTTGATTACATCATACGGAGAACCTGACATCGTGCAGCCAGCCGCACGGATATGGCCGCCGCCGCCGAATACGGCTGCGATTTTGCTCACATCAACCAGCTCGTCGGAGCGGAGGCTTACTTTGAAGACCTGCGGCTCCAGCTCATACAGAAAAATCGCTACGTGAACGCCTTCTGTATTTTTTAACTGGATGACAATGCCGTCCATATCTCCCGATGTCAGGCCATAGAAGTCCATGACCTTCTTCCGCACGATACCGACAATACACTGCTTGTCGAGAAGCATGATGCTCTCTGTCAGCGTGCGTCCCATAATCTGGTTCTGTACGTATGTTTTCTTGAAGAATGCATCCTCGATGATTCTGGTAAACGGAACTCCCTTTTCCATCAGAGCGGCCGCAACCCGCATCGTGTGCGGAGAGGTGCTGCTGTACTGGAATACGCCGGAATCGGTCACAATACCGGTGTACAGCGCCTCGGCGCACGGCTCGGAGATCTTTTCTTCCTCCAAAAGTCCGAACAGCACCTCGCAGGCAGAGCTTGCATCCGGCTCTACGTGATTGATTTCGCAATATTCTGTATTCGTCACATGGTGATCGATGCAGATCGTCTTTCCCGCTTTTGCAAGAAGCGGTGCGGCAACGCCGATGCGGTCCTCGCTGGATACATCCAGAAGGACCACAAGGTCGTACGCTTTCTCTTCACAGCTTGTCTTTACCTCAGAAAAGCCCGGAAGATAGGAAAATTCCGGCCGTGGATCCTCAAGATAGACATCTGCCTGAATCTCCGGCCGATTGTCGCGAAGATACTGGTATAATCCCAGGCAGGAACCGATGCAGTCACCGTCCGGACGAACGTGTCCGGCGATGGCCATGCAGGAGACTCCGTTTAGAATTTCATCAATTTTCTTCATTTTCCTCATCCTTTTTGTCTTCTTTGTGTGTTACTTCATCAATCAGTTTCGACATCGTAACGCCATATTCAATCGACTCATCCAGGACAAAGGTCAGCTCCGGTGTATTGCGGAGGTTAATGGTCTTGGCCAGCATACGGCGGATGAAGCCCTCCGCGCTCTTTAAGCCGCGGATGGTTTCTTTCTTCGCCTCATCATCGCCAAACACACTGATATATACTTTACACGTCTTCAGATCCGGCGCTACCTCTGCCGCTGTGACAGAGGTCATCATTCCGATGCGCGGATCCTTGATCTCGTTCCGGATGATGTTGGAAAGCTCTTTCTGTACTTCCCCGTTGATCCTGGTGTTTTTAATACTGTTTTTTCTCAACTTAATTCCTCATTTCTATCTCGGCACTTCTACCATGATATAAGCCTCGACCTGATCGAACTCCTGAAGATCGTTGAATCCTTCAAATACAAGACCGCACTCATAGCCGGAGCGCACTTCTTTGACATCGTCTTTGAAACGTTTGAGGGATGCCAGATTTCCTTCGAAGATCTGGTTTCCTTCGCGGCTGATTCGAACTTTGCAGCCTCTCTGGAACGTTCCGTCCAGTACATAGCTTCCGGCGATCGTTCCGACACCGGATGCCTTGAAGAGCTGACGTACCTCGGCATGGCCGATAACTTTCTCTTCGTAAACCGGCTCAAGCATACCCTTCATGGCTGCCTCAACATCCTCAATTGCCTGGTAGATGACACGGTACAGACGGATGTCTACGCCGTTCTGCTCTGCCATGGATTTTGCGTTCGCATCCGGGCGTACGTTAAATCCGATAATGATGGCGGAAGATGCGGTTGCCAGCATAACGTCGGACTCGTTGATCGCACCGACACCTCCGTGGATGACGCGTACGGCAACTTCCTCGTTGGAGAGTTTGACAAGACTCTGTTTTACTGCCTCGACAGATCCCTGTACATCGGCTTTGACAACGAGTGCCAGTTCTTTTAAGTTACCCTCCTGAATCTGGTTGAACAGATCATCCAGGGACATCTTCGCTTTTGTCTCCTCAAGCAGGTTCTTCTTGTTCTCTGCCACGAAGGTTGCTGCGAAGTTCTTTGCTTCTTTATCGTTATCGGTCTGAACGAGGATCTCTCCTGCGTTCGGAACATCGGAAAGTCCGAGGATCTCAACCGGAGTAGACGGGCCTGCCTCTTTGACGCGGCGTCCCTTATCATCCATCATCGCACGGACTTTACCGGAGCATGCGCCTGCTGCGATGTAATCGCCGACATGCAGGGTACCTTTCTGTACCAGAATGGTAGCAACCGGTCCTTTTCCTTTATCCAGCTCAGCCTCGATGACAAGACCTCTTGCTTTCCGGTTCGGGTTTGCTTTCAGCTCGAGCACTTCGGAAGTCAGAAGGATCATTTCCAGCAGATCGTCGATACCTTCGTTGTTCTTTGCAGATACCGGAACAAATACGGTGCTTCCGCCCCAGTCCTCCGGAATCAGTTCGTACTCGGAGAGCTCCTGTTTTACACGCTCTACGTTTGCGCCTGGTTTATCGATCTTATTGATCGCAACGATGATCTCAACGCCGGCTGCTTTTGCATGGTTGATTGCCTCAACGGTCTGCGGCATCACACCGTCGTCTGCTGCGACAACGAGAATGGCGATATCCGTTGCATTGGCTCCACGCATACGCATAGCAGTGAATGCCTCATGTCCCGGGGTATCGAGGAACGTAATCTTCTGTTTGTTGATCGAAACGGTGTATGCACCGATGTGCTGGGTAATACCGCCAGCCTCGCGGTCGGTGACATGGGTGTTCCGGATGCAGTCCAGAAGAGATGTTTTACCGTGGTCAACGTGTCCCATAACGCAGACTACCGGCGGACGCGGAACCATGTCTTTTTCATCCTCTTCGTCCTCTTTTAAGAGCTCTTCGATCACATCGACTTTCTCTTCCGGCTCAGCGATGATGTTATAATCAAGCGCGATTTCCTGTGCTTTTTCGAAATCGATCTCATGGTTTACGGTAACCATCGTTCCTTCCATGAACAGTTTCTTTACGATGACTGCCGGCTGCATTTTCATCTTCTCAGCCAGCTCGCGGATGGTCATTTTCTCCGGCAGGGTAATCTCCTTTACCTCGTCTTCGGTGCTTCCTGTTTCGGTTTGTTGACCGGTTTCTGGAGCGCTTTCGGGAGTCTGGACTGCTGATGATGTCCCTGGTTCGGACGGTTTCCGCCTCTTCCTCTGTCTTCACTGAATTTATTTTCTCTTAAAGAATCTTTGTTTTTGTCTTTTTCTTTTCTTCCTGTATCACGGCCTGGCTTCTTGATGCCAAGGCTCATTGTATCGCCTGCAGAGCTCTTATGCTCGGTTCTGCGGCGGTCTCCTCCCGGACGGCGGTTCTGATTCTGGGAATCATCATCTTCCTGCGAACGTCTTCCGCCATTATTTCCCGGTCTGCCTCCGTTTGGACGTGCGGAACGCTCACCGAATGGTCTTCCGCTTCTCTCACCGTTTCCGCTTCTTCCGCCGTTATTGCGGTCTCCTCCCGGACGGTCTCCGCTGCGGTTCGGGCGGTCTCCATTGTTTCCGCCGAAGCGGCGTTCTCCCTGCGGACGGTCTCCGCTGCGGTTCGGGCGGTCTCCGTTATTGTTGAAGCGGCGCTCTCCCTGCGGACGGTCTCCATTGCGGTTCGGACGGTCTCCGTTATTGTTGAAACGGCGCTCTCCCTGCGGACGGTCTCCATTGCGGTTCGGACGATCTCCATTTCCGCCGTTTCCGTTTCCACGGTTCGGACGGTCCTCGCTTCTTCCGTTTCCATTGCGGTTTCCTTCCGGACGGCCGTTTCCGCGGGACGGACGGTCTTTTTTCTGTCCCTGGTTCTTTGTGAACTCTTTTGCTTCTTTACTTGTTGCGTTCTGCGGACGCACAACGGAAATAATTTTCTTTTTCTTCGGTTTTGCCTGCTCTTCCGGTTTCTTCATTTCCATATTTTCTGTATCTTTCTTTTCCAATGATCTTTTCTCCTCTTTCTGCGGTTTTCGTGTTTCCTGCATCCATCCACCGACCTTTCCGGCCTTACGCCTTACGCTTCTGCCAACAATGCTGCTATTTTTTCTGCAAAATGCGCTTCACATACGGCAAGGGAAGAACGGTATTCTCTTCCGATGGCTCTTCCAAGCTGCTCTTTGTCCCCAAAAAGAATGCATGGCACTTTATAGTATGCACACATATTGCGAAATTTCTTCTGTGTATTGGCCGACGCCGTTTCCGCCAGAATGACAAGGTATGCGCTGCCGCTCTTTACGGCCTGCTCGGTCGCAAATTCGCCGCTCGATACCTTACCCGCCTTCATGGCAAGGCCCAGCATGGATAATCCTTTACTTTGACTGTTCAATCTTCGCAAATGCCTCCTTTAACTGCTCATAAACCTCTGATGGAATTTCTGCCTTCAGAGAACGGGAAAGTCCTTTGTTTTTCATTGCTTTCCCCAGACATTCCAGAGAGCAGACATAAGCACCGCGTCCGTTCATTCTTCCGGTTGTGTCCGGAACAATCGTTCCTTCGGTGGTTTTCACCACGCGGATCATTTCTTTTTTGTTTTCATTTCATTGCAGCCAATGCATTTACGCAGCGGCACTTTACGAACTGTACTCAAATGCTCATCCCGCCTTTGTTTTTATTTTAATTACTCTTCGTCTCCGGCTTTCTCTGCTGTTTCTACATCATTCTCGTCGAAGTTTTCTTCTGCAGAGATGGTTTCCTCCTCTGCTGCGGACTCATCGTAATTGTCCTCTTCCTCGTATTCCTCTTCGTCTACGTAGTCGAAGTCTCCTGCCTCGCGTGCCTGGGTCTCGCTCTTAATGTCGATCTTGAATCCGGTCAGACGTGCGGCAAGTCTTGCGTTCTGTCCCTCTTTACCGATGGCAAGGGAAAGCTGGTAATCCGGAACGATTACTTTTGCGGTCTTCTCATCCGGATCTGCCATAACGGAGATAACTTTTGCCGGGCTCAGTGCGTTCTCGATCAGGAGTGCCGGGTTCTCATCCCATGTAATGATGTCGATCTTCTCTCCGTTCAGCTCATTGACAACCGCGTTGACACGGCTTCCGTTCATACCAACGCATGCGCCGACTGCATCGACATTCGGATCGTTGGACCATACTGCCATTTTTGTACGGCTTCCCGCCTCACGGGCAATGCTCTTGATCTCTACGATGCCTTCCGCAACCTCGGAAACCTCAGACTCAAAGAGACGTTTTACGAGTTCCGGATGGGTACGGGATACCATAACCTTCGGTCCCTTGGTTGTATTCTTTACTTCCAGAACGTATACTTTCACACGCTGGGTCGGCTCAAATTTCTCGCCTTTGACCTGCTCGTTCTCGGTCAGCAGAGCGTCTACTTTACCGAGGTTGATGCTGACGTTGCGTCCTACATAGCGCTGTACCACACCGGTAACCACATCGTGCTCTTTCTCGAAGTACTGATCAAACAGAACTTTACGCTCTTCCTCACGGATCTTCTGAAGAATGACGTTTTTGGCATTCTGGGTTGCAATACGGCCGAACTCTTTGGATTTGATTTCTACCGGAACGATATCGCCGAGTTCATAGCGGGAGTCTGCACGTTTTGCATCGGAAAGGGCGATCTCCATGATCGGATCCTGTACCAGATCAACAACGGTTTTCTCTGCTACGACTTTGAAATCACCAGTCTGGGCGTTGATGCTTACCTTTACATTATCTGCTTTGCCAAAATGGTTTTTACAGGCCTGGATCAGCGACTGCTCAATTGCCTCAAGCAGGGTATCTTTGCTGATATTCTTCTCTTTCTCAAGAACTTCAAGGGCCTCCATTAATTCTGTATTCATTTTTCTCTTTTCCTCCTGTATCTGCGTCTGTTTAGAAATCAAATGCTAAACGGATCAATGCAATATCGCTTTTCTGGAAGACGCGCTCTGTTCCGTCCTCCTCCAAAATGGTCACACTGTTATCATCATATGCGGTGAGTATTCCGTAAAATTCCCGGTTTCTCTCGATCGCACGGTATGTCCGGATTTCCAGCTCTTTTCCCATGCTTCTCTTGTAGTCTTTCTCTTTTTTCAGCGGACGTCCAAGACCCGGGGAGCTGACCTCCATGATATAGGCGTCATCGATAAAGTCCTCTGCGTCCAGCCGGTCAGAAAATGCACGGCTGACGATTTCGCAGTCATCTACGGTAATTCCGCCTTCTTTGTCGATGTAAGCACGCAGGTACCAGGTACCGCCCTCTTTGACATACTCCACATCCACCAGTTCAAAACCATTGGCTTCTACAATCGGAGTGATCAGTTCTTCTGCCTTCTGTTCGTATTCTTCTCTTCTGCTCAAATCCTCACCACCTTTTTTGATTTAGGGAAACTTTCGAAAAATTCTTTCATTTCCCTGTACACAAGAAAGAGTGGACGAAATCGTCCACTCCTTAACAGTCACTTATTAACAACTTTACTATAGCACCTTTTCCGTGCAATTGCAAGGGTTAATTTTCAAAATATCCTTTATTTATCGCCTTTTCCGGCTTTTTTGTTCGCCGGTTCCGGGCAGATATGGACATCGAGCTGGTTATACGGGATGGAAATTCCCGCCGCGTCAAACTCTTCTTTGATGCGCTCATTCATTTTCCATTTGACCGGCCAGTAATTTTCCGTTGCGACCCAGGCGCGCAGACCAACCGTGATCGCGCTCTCGCCCAGCTCATCTACGAAAAACTGCTGCTCCTCCGACTGAAAATGCGGCTCCTCCTCAACGAGGCGACGCAGGATGTCCTTCGCTTTTCTGATATCGGACTCATAAGAAATGCCGACTTTGATTTCCAGCTTTCTGCGGTCCATTGCCGTCACGTTGATGATGGTGTGATTCGTAAGATTGGCGTTCGGGATCATGATGGTACGGTTGTCGATGCTGTTGATTGTCGTGTAATACATCTCAATCTTTTTGACCGTTCCCTCCTGACCTTCGCCCGGGAAGATGATGTAGTCACCGACCTTAAATGGCTTCAGCAGCAGAATCATCACCCCGCCTGCAAAGTTTGAGAGGCCGCCCTGCAATGCCAGGGATACGGCAACGCCGGCGGAGGCGATGGCTGCTGCGATCGACGCTTCGGATACGATACCGAGCTGAACGATAATGGTCAGCACCAGCAGCGTGTTCAGACTGTATTTCACCATGGAAACGGTGAAACTGACCACCGCCTCCTCCGTGTGAAAACGCCGCATGTTTTTCCGGATCAGACCACAGAGCCACAGGATCAGTTTGCGTGCAACCAGAAACAGAATTACTGCAAACACGATCTTCAGCACCAGATCGGCAGCCGAAGAGGCCTTGTCGATCCAGTATTCATAGACTCGTTCCGCCGCTGTCAGATTCACCATGTGTTATCTCTCCTCTGTCTCGAATTTTCTCTGCAGCTCCTCGCCGAGTTCACTCATGCCTGTGCTTTTTTTCGTTTTTGTCTCTGGTTTTGCCTCTGATTTTGCTTCCGACTTGGTTTCCGGCTTTGTAGCCGGCTTCTTTTCCGGATCGGCGGCTGCGCGGTATTTTTCCACGGCTTTTGCTGCCTCTGCCGCTGCGGATTTTCCGGCTTTCACCAGCTTGTCCACCGTCTGCTCTACCGTTTTCACCGGTTTGCTGTCGATCGCCTGCTTTACGGCTTTCTCCACCTTCTCTGTCGCAGTCGTAGTTCCCTGCTTTTTCTCTGCGGTTTTCACCGTTTTTTCCGATACCTTTTTCTCTGCTTTTTTCTCTGCTTTTTGAGCAGTCTTTGTTGTTTTCTTTGCTTTTACTGCTTTTACTGCTTCTTCCGTTTTTCCAGCCGGTTTTCCCTTCTTTCCGGTTTTCTTCTCTGCTGCCGCTTTCGCTGCAGTTTTTGCCTTTGCGCTCTTATTGCTTGCAGCGCCCGTCTCCGGCTTCGTATAAGAAAATACCTGAACAGAAAGCGGTGCGAGTTTTACGGTAATCGAGTTTTTCCGCTCATCGCACTCTGTTTTTTTCGACATTTTCACGCGTGGATTTCCGACGCCTGTTCCGCCATAGCTTTCCGCATCACTGTTGAACATCTCTTTGTACTTTCCTGGATACGGCACACCAATGCGGAAATCATCGTACTCGACATTCGAGAAGTTGCATACGACAAGCAGCGTGTCTTCTTTCTTCCTTGTTCTGCGAAGGAAGATCAGAAGATTCTTTTCCCACTCCATGCCATTGATCCACTCAAAGCCCTCCGGCTTTTCGTCAAGCTGATACAATGCCGGATTTGCTTTGTAGAATGCATGAAGTGCCGCCATATAGTTTTTTAGCTGCAGATGTTCCTTGTCCTCAAGAAGCTCCCAGGACAGGGACTGTTTCTCATTCCACTCTTTTTCCTGTCCGAATTCCTGTCCCATAAAGAGAAGCTTCTTTCCGGGATGCACCATCTGATAAGCGTACGCCAGACGAAGATTTGCCATTTTCTGCTCCGGTGTACCCGGCATTTTGGTATACATGGATCCCTTCAGATGAACCACTTCATCGTGCGACAGACTCAGCATGAATTTCTCCGAGTATGCATATACCATAGAAAAAGTCAGCTGATCGTGATGTGCCCCGCGGTATACCGGATCGTTTTTCATATATTCCGTAAAATCATTCATCCAGCCCATGTTCCACTTGTAGTCGAAGCCAAGTCCTTCATCGTCGAGTTCTCCCGTCACCTTCGGCCATGCGGTCGATTCCTCTGCGATAAGAAGCGCATCCGGGAACTCTTTTTTGAAGATGGAGTTCAGATGTTTTAAAAATTCGATTGCCTCAAGGTTCTCATTTCCGCCGTAGATATTTGCGACCCACTCCCCGTCCTGCTTGCCATAATCAAGATACAGCATCGAGGCAACCGCATCCATACGGATTCCGTCGGCATGGTACTCTTTTGCCCAGAAAAGCGCATTGCGATCAGGAAGTTCTTTACTTCCGGTCTGCCGTAATTGTAAATCAGCGTGCCCCAGTGTGGATGGGATCCCTGTCTCGGGTCAAAATGCTCGTACAGACACGTTCCGTCAAACGCAGAAAGTCCGAAGGTATCGCGCGGGAAGTGTGCCGGTACCCAGTCGAGAATAACACCAATGTCGTTCTGGTGCATCGTATCCATAAAATAGCGGAAGTCATCCGGCGTTCCGTATCGTGCTGTCGGTGCGTAATAGCCCGTTACCTGATAACCCCAGGATTCATCGAGCGGATGCTCCATCACCGGCATCAGCTCAACATGGGTGTAGCCGAGCTCTTTCACATAAGAAGCCAGCATCGGAGCGATCTCACGGTAGTTATAAAATTCACGGCCATCGTCCGGTTTTTTCCAGGAGCCAAGATGCACTTCATAAACAGAAATCGGCGCTTTGTCGCCCTGTGTGACACCACGCTTCTTCATCCAGTTCTCATCCTGCCAGGCATATTTTCCAAGATCAACCACAACACTCGCATTGTTCGGACGCAGCTGTGCTGCATTCGCGTATGGATCCGATTTCAGATACGTCAGACCGCCCTTTGCCTTAATTTCATATTTATAGATGTCGCCCGCGCGAACACCGGGGATAAAGAGCTCGTAGATTCCGGACTCCAGAAGATTCATCTGATATGCTCTTCCGTCCCAGTTATTGAAATTTCCGACAACACTGACACGGATCGCATTCGGTGCCCAGACAGCGAAGTAAACACCGCTGATACCATCGATCTTTACCGGGTGTGCACCCAGCTTCTCATAGATGGAATAACAGATGCCGTTTTCAAACTGTTTCTGTTCCTGCTCGGTGAACTGCATCGGATAGGCGTACGGATCGTAATGCTCCATCTGGTTTCCGTCGCCGTCCCAGTAGATCAGCGTATAGGACGGAATTTTCTTTCCTGGAAGCAGCACAGCGAAAAATCCCGCCTCATCCTCGCAAACCATCTCGGTCTGTTTTCCGTCGCGGATCGTATGTACGGCTGCACGGGTTGCATCCGGGAAAAACGCCTGAATCAAAACACCATCCTCCGTTACGCGCGGGCCTAAGATATCTCTTGGATGATTCTCCTCAGAATAGACCACGGCTTCTATTTCCGCCCAATCCATATAATCGTTATAATTTTTCTTTCCATTTTCAAAATTATAACCCCTCCTTTTTTATTTTACGTGCTCTCGCTGCTGCTTCCCCCATACAAAATCGCATAAAAAAGCACTCATTCATGCCAGAGCGTGTTTGAAAAAAGCTTTTCGTGAGCTGCGAGTCCCATTTTCAGCCCAAACGGTCTGCAGCAACCGGATAAGGTCAAAACAGATCGCGAAGTGGGGCTTGCAGATTGTGGAAATGATTTTTCAAATTCTGTTTTTATTCTACCATCCTAACTGCGATTGTACAATGCAAATCTGGTTTGTTTTTTATTCATTTCCTACGATTACGGCAAGATCTTCATCTGTCGTCTGCATCTCATCGTCCTCAAACCAGATGCTGTAAATGTTCTGTGAAGTCAGTGTTTCCAGGGGCTCCCTGGAAAGCGATTCGGCCTGATAATCAGAAAATGCTGCAAGCAGCGTATTGGCACAGCCATATTCACCGGAATAGACGATCAGTTCGGATGCTGCTGTGTGGTCTTTTCCGTCTGCCGCGCTAAGATACGGCGTGCACATCGTTTTGTCCTGATACTGATAATAGCGGTACGCATCCGGGCTGCCCGCCTGGTAAGCGTGGAAAAACACGATGCTTTTCGGTCCTTCATACGTCATTGTTCCGTATGACTGGATTTCGTTCCCGGAAAGATGATACAGCGGATACCGGTACTCTTTTTCTCCCGTTTCATCGAGACAGCGCACGAAACCGTCCTTACTGGAAATAATGCCGAGCTGATAGCCCTCGCCGCGAATCGTATCCGCCAGATAATCAATCAAAAAAGCATTTTTCATCCAGAAAAAGTCGAGATATGCGGTATAGCCCATCTCTGCGGCATACGCCTGATACGCGTCTGACACATGCAGACAGACCTGGTTTTCCCCTGACAGCTCCAGTGAAATATCATCCGGGTTCTGTGTAAAGGCAGCAACTGCTGCCGTTTCTTCTGCTGCCGCATCGTTCCGGTTCGGATCAAACTGCGCTGCAGCCGCATCATCATTGCTGGCGCAGAGATTTTCCAGGGACGCATACAGCGGTCCCAGATAAATTTCCCGGCAATTGGCATCGGATACTTTTTTCAGTGCATCGTATAAAACCGGATCTACCGTCAGCACTTCATTTGGATGTTGGTTGATATCATACAGGTTTGTCACATCCTCAAAGCTCTCATCTATATTGAAAAGCCGGTAGCCTTTCACCGCCGCATCTGTGTAAAGCAGCGAAAGTGCCTTTGCCTCCCCGCCTGCGGAAACCCCGCTTGCGCCAACGTTATATTTCAAGGTAAAATCCTCACCGCAGTTCAAATCCGCGCCTGCCTTTACACTGATCTCACGCCAGCCGGAATCTCCGTGCAGAAAGTTCATAAAACCATACACCAGAAAACCGGATCCAATCGCCAGAAGCAGTACTACAAGCAGGATGCGCCGTCCGACATTTTTTTCGGAAAGCCAGACCTTCTGTACCGGCTTTGGCAGCCGTCTGTTCGGATCTTTTACTGTTCTTCCCATTCTGTTGCTCCTCTTTCCTTTTATTTTCTTTTTTGCTGTGATTTATTGTCCCAAAAAACACATCTCCCGTCAAGTAAAATCGGAACGGAATTCTTCTCACGCTTCTCTTTTGTGAACCGGCATAAGAAAGCGTTCTGCCCGGAAGGCTTTTTGATTTGCAGGAAAGTTCAACGAAGCTTCCTGTAAACTATGAGAAACACGCTCCGCGAGTTTCTCAAGTTATCGCGGCAGTCGCCAAGGTCTCGTGCAAGCACGGACTTTGGCTCGTTGCTCGTGTAAATCAAAAAAAGCGGCACCGGAACCTTTTTTCTGGTTCCGGGCCACTTTTTCTTTCCTGTCCACTATAGGGCAACTAAAATCAATGCAATGATAAAGATCAGGAGAATCACGGCAAGTACGGCAAATCCGTACAGCGCGCCCTGCTTGCATGCTTTGTAGTTGTGATAGTACTGTTTCTTTTTGTATACCATCGCTGCGATGATACCGATGATCGGGAAGAAGAATGACAGCACTTTGTACCAGACGCTTCCGGTATCGTGAACCGGAGTTTTCAGGAATTCATCTTCTGCCTTGGAAAGATGAACCTCGTGGTTCTCCTCTTTTACTTCCTCGCCAGGCTTTCGGATGGTGATCGGCTGCAGCGGCTCTCCCTTTTCACGGAGTGCCTTGTACTCTTCGATCTCTTTTTTATTTCCATATACAAAGTGGTTGTGTCCGATATCCACGAATTCCGGTTTGTCCACGGAATAATCATGGATGGACGGGTCGTAGGTGTACAGCACCTTATTCTTCTCGAGCTGCGGATCCGGAATCGGAATCGCAGAAATCAGAGAATGCGTGTATGGGTGCAGCGGGAAGTTAAACAGCTCCTCTGCATCCGCAACCTCTACGATATTTCCTTTGTAGATAACACCGATACGGTCGGAAATGAACCGAACGATGGAAAGGTCATGAGCAATAAACAGATAAGTAACCTGTTTTTCTCTCTGGAATTTTTTCAGCAGATTGAGGACCTGGGCACGGATCGATACGTCCAGTGCGGAGATCGGCTCATCGGCTACAACCAGCTCCGGCTCCATAACCATGGCACGGGCCAGACCGATACGCTGGCGCTGTCCGCCGGAGAACTCATGTGGGTAACGGGTCAGGTGCTCTGGCAGAAGACCAACCTCGTTGATCATGTTCTCTACCTTTTTCACACGGTCTGCCTCGTTCTCGTACAGATGGAAGTTGTAAAGACCCTCGGATACGATATAATCGACCGTCGCACGCTCATTTAACGATGCGGCCGGATCCTGGAATACCATCTGAATGTTTCGGATAACCTCCCGGTCCAGGGAATGCGGAATCTTACCGGAAATTTTAACGCCCTTATACAGGATCTCTCCTGCGGAACACGGGTTGACACGAATGACCGCACGGCCGATCGTTGTCTTTCCGGAACCGGACTCGCTACGAGGGAGAAGGTCTCTCCCTTGTAGATGTCAAAAGAAGCATTTTTTACCGCTTTGACTGCGTCATCGCCCTTGCCGAAAGTGATATCTACATTTTTTACCTGCAGTAAGATTTCTCTTCCATTTTCGTCAATCGGACCATGCTCCGGCAGATGCGAAACAGTGGTCTTGCTTTCCTGCTTTGTAGACACTTTCAAACTCTCCTATAAGTTATATGCTTTTAACAGTTTTTCGTGAATATTCTGAATAGCTTCCGGCTTCTCCGTCTTCGGCGCTCTCGGATCCAGCAGCCAGGTCTTGGCATAGTGGGTATCCGTTACCTTGAACATCGGCGGCTCCTCCAGAGTATCAATCTTCAGACAGTACTGGTTACGCGGTGCAAACGGATCTCCGATAATCTTATTGTACAGAGACGGCGGCGTACCGGTAATGGAAAACAGCTTTGTATTCCGCTCCGCAAGCTGCGGCAGGGAAGAAAGCAGTGCCCAGGTGTACGGATGGCGCGGATCGTAGAACAGTTCTTCTACGTTTGCAAACTCGATGATCTGTCCTGCGTACAGAACGGCAACACGGTCTGCGATATTCGCTACGACACCAAGGTCGTGGGTAATAAACACGATGGTGTAGTTGTACTCTTTCTGAAGATCCTTGATCAGCTTCAGGATCTGTGCCTGAATCGTAACGTCCAGCGCAGTTGTCGGCTCATCGCAGATCAGAATCTTCGGACGGCAGGAAAGTGCAATCGCAATAACGATACGCTGTCTCATACCGCCGGAATACTGGAACGGATAATCATCGAAACGCTGCTCTGCGTTCGGAATACCAACCTTTTCCATCAGCTCAAGCGCCTGTGCTCTTGCTTCCACCTCGCTGACATTCTGATGCTTCATGATAACAGAAGTGATCTGTTTTCCGATTGTGATGATCGGGTTCAGGGAAGTCATCGGATCCTGGAATACGGTTGCAATTTTCTTACCGCGGATCTGACCCCAGTCATTCGGATCCTGGATTTTTGCCAGGTTGATGATACAGGTTCCATGAAGCTGCTCCGGCGTTTCATCCAGATAGCGTACACGGAAAGTTGCCTGGTCGAAAACGCTGTTCCGTTTCTGCTCATCGTTCAGATCCACACCACACTCCATCGCAGCTTTGAATGCCTCGTGCAGCTTCTTGATCATGCGAACTTTTTTGCGCAGTTTGTAACGTCCGACGGAAAGATAAATCTCTTTGGCAAGAATCTCGTTTCTCTTTCTCGTCTCGTCCGTAATTTCTTTTGCTGTCAGGCCGGCGTACTCTTTTTTGTACTCTGCCATCTTTGCATCATATGCCTGATTGTAGGCCGTATCGTTCATGGCAGCCTGTTTGTGAGCTTGATTTTTTCCTCTTTTGCTTTCTGCAGAGCCTTAATTTCTCCATCCAGTCTGGAAATCTCGGCGGATGTCTCTTTAACCTTCGCTTTTTCTTTGGAAGTATCGAGTGTCTGCTTGTAGTTGAAAAGTTCGGTTCTCTTTACTACGAGTTCCCTGATTTCAACATCTGCTTTCTCACGCTCTTCCTCGCTCAGTGTCATTTTTTCTTCTTTTTCCTGCTCCAGAGCCTTCATTTTCAGAAATACTTCTGAACCATATTCCAGTTTGGAATAGTCATTCAGCTTTTCCCAGGTGGATGCGATGGTCTTTTTCGCATAAGAGTTCAGCGGCACAACGGTATCGCTCAGCTCGGCATCGTTAAAAATGATATCTCCCTGGTCGATGAAGCCGTTGCTGTCCAGCATTCCCGCAAACGCTTTTGTGAATACGGATTTACCGGCGCCGGACTCTCCTACGATAGCAATGGACTCGTTCTCGTAAATATCCAGCGTTACGCCCCGGATTGCCGTCAGGATACGGCCGCGGACACGGAATTTTACCTGTAAGTCCTTAATCGATAATAATACTTTTTTATCTTCCATGCGGCTTTCCTTCCTACATATGTGTTCTCGGGTCGGACGCATCTCCAAGGTTCTGTCCAACTACATATAATACTACGGTGATGATTGAAGCGACAACAACCGGACTCCAGAATTCGAATCCCCATCGTGTCAGCATGGCGCCCTCAGCCTCATAGATCAGTCTTCCAAGAGACATGTCAGAAAGTCCCATACCGATGTAAGCCAGGAACACCTCGTAAGAGATGTAGGACGGAATCTCAGTTGCCGCCAGAGTAACAATGACAGATGTCATAAACGGGAGAATATTCTTCATCGCAATGCGGAAAATCGAAGTTCCAAGACATTTTGATGCCAGATTATACTCTCTGTCACGGATGATAACGACCTGCGTACGGATAAAGTACGCGATGGCAAGCCATCCGGTAACGGTCAGTGCAAATACCATGGTCCAGAAGCTCGGAGAAAAAATAAGCACCAGGACGGAGATCAGAAGTACATACGGAATATTTCCGACGATGTTGTAAACCTCCATCATGAAAACGTCAACCTTCTTCGAAAATCCCCAGACAGATCCGACAATCACACCAATCGAAAGGTTGATGAGCGCACAGATAAACGCCAGGGAAACTGAAATTCTGGAACCAAACCAGACAGCGTCAAATGTCGACTGTCCGGAAGCACCGGATCCTAAAATCCAGTGAATATTGAATCCAAGCTGCTGCAATGCTTTGCTTGGAGACAGATGTTTTGTCGCGCCGTTCATCAGATTGGCGAAACGGTCGTACTCCACAAAGAGCGGATACACATACGTCATCAGCAGAATCACACCCAGGAGGCAAAGTACGGCAATATTGATTTTTTTCTTAAAAAATACGCGGAACACGGAATGCCAGTAGGAATATCTCGGAGCCGTAATTTTCTCAGACTCCAGAGAGCTGTTATCTACAGGAGAAAACAGTTCTTCCTCAGACAGACCGAATTTATCTAAATCATAATTCATAAGTCCCTACCTGTCTTTCGTTGAGAATGAGATTCGCGGATCCACCATGGACATCAAAACGTCGCCCAGGATGATGGAAATCACGGAGAGCACTGCGTAGAACAGTGTAACACCTACGATAACACCATTATCATATTTGCTGATTGCTTCGGTCAGCAGATTACCGGCACCAGGTACTACGTACACACGCTCGGTGATGATGGCGCCGGTCAGTGCGAACAGTACGCTCGCCGGAACACCCTGCACGATCGGAATCGCTGCGTTCTTCAAAATGTGTTTCGTAAAGATTTCTCCCTCTGTCAGACCACCGGATCTTGCGAATTTTACGTAATCGGAGTTCATCTGGTCGATCATGTATCGACGCAGCCATTTCATCAGATTTGCCACCTGCGGCAGTGCCAGGGAAACGATCGGCAGAATATACATCAGCTTGCTCTTCGAATCCATGTCAAAGGTGGTCGGCAGACCCATTTTTCCTCCGATTGCCTTAAACAGGAAAATATAGGCCAGTGAAGGTACTGCTATAATGAATACAATATAGATGGTTCCAAGCTGGTCAACCAGTTTGTCTTTCTTTCTCGCCATCAGAATGCCAAGCGGCACTGCGATGAGATAGGAAAGAATTACGGCAATGATACCGATTACAAAGGAATAGCCGATTTTTGATTTACCACTCTTAACTGTATCCACGTTGGTATAGTCATCTGTGAACCGATCGGAATGAACAGCGCTTGCATCCTGAGATTCGCTCATATACGTTGCGCTGTGCAGATCGTCTGCACTGTATTCCACCAGACCGCTTGGATAGGTAATCTCCGATTTTACGTAGGATCCCTGTGCGCGGGTCATGGTCAGTGCTACATCCACACCCTCATTTACGGAATAGGACTTTCCTAAATTTATGGTGATTATATTCTGATGGAAATATGGGAATTTTGAGTCAAAGTACATCAGGTACTTGTGTGTTGTGCCATTTCCCATGATGGCCGGTGAAAATTTCTTTCCCCCATATACCGGATCGTGTAAGGTAAATGTAATCCCCCTCTTACCTTCTACCTTTGCAGCATCGTGAATGCTGTCGATGTCAATCAAACCGGAAAAATATTTTCCGAGACGCGTTGCAAGCGGAATATCCTTGTACGCAAACAGCTGCTGCTGTCCGCCGTTGGCATATTTTTTCTTACCCATCATGATCGCATCGTATCTTCTTACGGTGTAACCTTTTGCTTTATAATAAGCTGTAAATTTCTTTACATATTCAGATACCAGTTCTGAATCCTGGTCTTTCGTTCTTCCGAATGCTACTGCTTTGGATCTCGTATCCTCGTCAATTTCGCCTTTTGCTTTGAGAGCGTTCAAATAATCTGCATAGGTTACATAATCAAGATATCCGTATGTCTCCCACTTCTGATATTTGTACACCTTTTTCTGGTTATTGCTCTGATGGGAATAGGTGGCGTCCTGTGCGAAAATCAGATTTCGGTCCATCAGAGAATAAATCATAGTCATAACGCATCCAACAACGATTACTACGGAAACAAGGCCATGCAACAAACGCTTAAAAAGATATTTTGTCATATTCTCTCATTCCTTAACACAATATGACAGGGGAATGGCTTTTTTTGTCCCCATCCCCCTGCCGGTTTATTCATTGGCTTTCAACTGTTCTGATCTTTCCAATTTTACCTTTTCCAAAATTAGAAGATACCGAAACATTTGGTCATGTATCCTTCGTAGTCCGGAAGCATGGTATCCAGGTAAGAGCACGGATCACCAAAGTCCGGACCCCATCCGGAGACATCGTATACGTCGTAGTTTGCTTCATAACCATAGTTGCATAGTATCCTGCATAGTACCATCCATCCACGTCTACGGCATCAACCAGATTGATCACAACTTTTCCGCCAAGGGCAGTCTCTACTGATTTCTTGTAGGAGTTTGCTTTGTTGGTGTAAACTTCTACTGCAGACGGATATGGATATTCCATCTGGATCGGGTTGCTCTCATCGATGGTGATGCCCTCTTCTGCGAGCTCCTCGATTGCGGTATTCAGTTCTTCTACTGCGTTTTCCGGATTGTACCATCCATCAAAGCCATCGCTGGTCTTGTTTTCGGCATCCCATACTTTGATCTTCACGCCGTCGGCGTCGATCTGTTTCTGTACGATTTCACCATAGTAGGTGCCTGCCGGGAAGGTTGTGTCGGTTCCGTTGATCTGAATGGTAGTGTCTTTTGACAGGCTTACGAAATATCCCGGGGTAAAGGTATTTCTAAGGGAAGTATACTTCAGATCCTCGCCAACCTGCTGCGCATTGTAAGCGCCACGATCTGCTGCAAAGCTGATCGCTCTTCTGAAGTGAACGTTCTGCAGCGCTTTGTTCGTTCTCTGGATTTCTTCGTCAGACTTTGTACTCTTTGCTGTTGTTCCGTCGTTGGCATTTGCAGTCGCAGTACGGTTGATATTGTAGAATGCATGAAGGAAGTAGCATCGGTATCTGAAACTACTGCGTACTGGTCGTACAGACTTCGGATTTTGCTGTCTCCATGGTGGAGGTGTTCAGGTTTACATAGTCAACGGTACCTGCTTTTGCATCTGTGTACATTTTGGTAACATCAGACTGGTCATTGAACAGCCAGGTCAGGGTTTTAATGTTTACGTTGTCTTTGTTCCAGTAAGAATCGCTCAGTTTAAATACGATGGTATTTTTCGCTGTAGCGTTGGTTACCAGGTACGGTCCGCAGTATGCGATCGAGTTGGAATCTTTTCCGTACTGATAATCTGCTGCGGAGGAATCGTACTCAGCACCGAATTTACCACCCTGGGACTGATAGTAGCTTCTGCTCATCGGCATGAAGATGGTGTAGCCAAGCATGGTCATGAAGTAGCTGCATGGCTCTTCCAGTGTGTACTCTACGGTATAGTCATCAACAGCTTTTACACCAACCTCGTCGAAATCGGTAACTTCACCGCTGATGTACTGGGATACGTTTTTGATCACGCCCTGTACCAGGTATTCCAGACCGCCCTGTGCATCACACATGTGCTGCATTCCGGCCACGAAGTCATCTGCTTTTACAGTATCCACTTCACGTCCCTGGGAATCGGTCCATTTTACATCTTTACGAAGGTGGAAGGTATAGGTCAGTCCGTCATCAGATACTTCATAGGATTCTGCCAGTGCCGGCTGCAGAGTTCCCTCTACGTCGTACTCCATCAGTCCGTCACAGGTATTGATGATCGCATTGGTATCTGCCACACGGGAAGTTGCAAGTCCGTCCCATGTTACCGGATCGCTCGCATACGGCTTGGAGAAGCTGTCTTTTAAGGTGTAACCTTTTCCTGCCAGATATTCTTTTACCCAGCTCTCATAGGTTCCTGTTCCTTTGAGCTCATCCCATTTTGTTCTCATTTCGTTGTAATCTTCTGCCTTGATAAAGTCAGTTGTTACAACATACTGATGATAACGGTCCTGATCGCTTCCCCAAAGGGTATAGTCTTTAGTGCGCGGAGCCATTCTGTACATCGCGTACGTACCACCTTTTGAGGTGAGCGGGTACATCATGCGGACTCCATCAGTTTTCCCTCGGCAACTGCCATCAGGCATATCTCTCATCCACCGTTTCTGCTTCCTTTGCAGTAGCAAGTGCATCGTTGAAATCGCCCAGTGCCTCGTTATAGAGCTCTGTGCTGGTCTCGTCGTATCCTTCCGGCATTTCGGACTCCTCTGCCTCGGCTTCGCTCTCACTGCTTGCAGATGCGCTTGCATCGCTTTCGGAAGATGCGCTGCTGCTTACGCTTACACTCTCATCCGCCGGATCAGAACTTCCGCTGCCGGAATTTCCACAGGCAACCAGGCTTGCAGTCATACTCATAACAAGTAATGCGCTTACAATTTTTCTTTTCATAATTTCTTCCTAACTCCTTTCATGGATTCGCGTTGTTTTGCATCATCCGGACATTTGCCGGAACGGCTTCGCCATTCCACCGTTTTTCATTTTGGCACTTTACCACATTAAAACGAAGAGTACAAAAATGAGATGCGTCCAACAAGATTTGTTTTCTTCATCCCTCATGCCCGTACATTTGTCCGTTTGTCCAAAAACAACTGGTTCATTATAACCAGAACTCGCTCCATTTGTCAATATCCGATGCAGGGGAAAAGTGTATAAACTGCATTTAAAGTAATCAAAATCCTCTATTTTCCTCTTTTTGGGTATTGTTCTGATGCCGTTTTTCTATTTTCCTGTATTCTTCGGTTTTATAATGAAAAAAAGATTACACAAATAATTGTTTCTTTCCATTTGCGTTCTGCAGCACTGTCTTTTTGTATTTGTTTCAGATTTTGCTCCGGGAAAGAATCCTGCCGGACGAAAAAACAGACTTCTGAAAATCACATTTCTTCTTATCTAAAAGCGTCATACTGTTTTTTACTTTCGTTTTTTACTTTCGTTTCCTTCTTTTACAAAGCAAAGCCTTCCATGAAGACCGCTCACACCGAAATCACTTTCTTACTTTTTGTCTTCGACAGTCTCCGGACTATTGACAGCAAAAAAAATCCTGCTAATATTAATTTTAATAAGGAACCAGTGCAGTACACGGAAAACAGGCACCGCACGCGGCGTCTCTGATATCCTTGTCGGATACAGCAGACGCTTTTTTGCTTTCTTGTGTATCATCACTTCTGCATCCGTATCCGCACGAAAAGAAAAAAGGAGACTTCTTTTATGTATCTTTATAATTCTGCAACCCATAAAAAAGCTGAATTCCTGACACACACACCGGGCCGTGTAGAAATGTACACCTGCGGACCTACCGTTTATCATTTTGCGCACATCGGAAACCTGCGCAGTTATATTATGGAGGATGTCCTGGAAAAGGCACTCCGCTATGAAGGCTACGACGTCAACCGTGTCATGAACATCACCGATGTCGGCCATTTAAGCTCCGATGCGGACACCGGAGAGGACAAGATGGTCAAAGGTGCAAAGCGCGAGCACAAAACAGTCATGGAAATCGCACAGTATTACACCGATGCATTCTTTGCGGATTGCAAAAAGCTGAATATCAAGCGCCCGGATGTCGTACAGCCGGCAACGGGATGCATTGACGAATATATCAAAATCATTGAAAAGCTGATGGACACCGGCTACGCTTACTTTGCCGGCGGAAATGTTTACTTTGACACCAGCCGTCTCGACCACTACTACGTATTCAACGACCACGACGAGGATGACCTCGCGGTCGGTGTGCGTGAGGGCGTAGAGGAAGATACAAACAAACGCAACAAAAATGATTTCGTTCTCTGGTTTACGAAATCCAAATTTGAGAACCAGGCCTTGAAATGGGATTCCCCGTGGGGCGTCGGTTATCCGGGATGGCACATCGAGTGCTCCGGTATCTCCATGAAATACAATGGCGAATACCTTGACCTGCACTGCGGCGGCGTAGACAATGCATTCCCGCACCACACGAACGAGATCGCACAGTCCGAAAGCTACCTCGGCCACGCCTGGTGCCCGCAGTGGTTCCATGTGCATCACCTGAATACATCGACTGGAAAGATGTCGAAATCGAAAGGTGAGTTTTTAACCGTTTCTCTCTTGAGGAAAAAGGTTATGATCCTCTCGTCTACCGTTTCTTCTGCCTCCAGTCTCATTACCGTAAGGCGCTTGTCTTCACCTGGGAAAACCTGGACAACGCCAAAATTGCCTACGACAAGCTGATCGCCCGCATCGCCGCTTTAGACCCGAAAGACGGACCGGCCGAGGAAGCTTCTATGACTGCTTTAAAAGAGAAATTCCAGAAAGCGCTCGATGCCGACCTCAACACCTCGCTTGCCATCACAACGCTGTACGATGTGTTAAAAGCAGACATGCATGATGCTGCAAAGCTGGCGCTTCTCGACAGTTTCGATCAGGTACTCGGTCTTTCCCTTCTCGCTCATGCAGATGCGAAGAGAAAAGAGGCTGCAAAGACAACTTCTGCTTCCACCGCGTCCGGCTATCAGATTACCGGCGAAGGAGATCCGGAAATTGATGCTCTTGTTCTGAAACGATATGAGCAAAAAAGCCAAAAACTTGCAGAAGCAGATAAAATCCGCGATGACCTGAAAGCCCAGGGCATTGAAGTTGCTGATGTACGCGGCGGAGCCGTCTGGAAACGGATCTGATCTGCACGAAAGAGGAACTCTGATTTTCTTCTTCATTTCCTACGAAGGAAACAGGGAATTTCATGTGCTGAAAGCAACAACCGACCAGTATATTACCTGTGAAAACGCGGCTGCACTTTCTATTAAACTTCTTCCAAAGAGAACTGCTCTGATGCGGCAGTTCTCTTTTTTATGCTTTTTCACCTGCTGCTTGCGGCTTCCTTCGGATGCAGGACATCGAAAAAGACGGCATCTATTTTCCGGATACCGCCTTTTTTGTTTCTTTCGGATGGCTGTTTCTTTATTTAATAATACGAACCCTTAACACGCCGTCTACTGCTTCCAGCGCTTTTACGATCTCTTCTGTTGCTTTGCTTTCCAGATCCATCATGGTGTAAGCGTAATCGCCTTTACCTTTGTTTGTCATGTCGCTGATGTTGACACCGGCGTTACCCATAACGGTGGTAAATGCACCCAGCATACCAGGAATATTCTTATGGCAGATGGTCACACGGCCTGCTCCTGTGCATACACCCATATCACAGTTCGGGAAGTTGACGGAGTTTTTGACGTTTCCGTTCTCCAGGAAATCACGGATTTCTTTAACTGCCATGACAGCACAGTTATCTTCGGATTCTTTGGTCGATGCTCCAAGATGCGGAGTAACGATGGTTCCTCTGCGCCGACTACCTTCGGGTTTGCAAAGTCAGTCACATATTTTTTCATTTTTCCGGCCTTTAATGCTTCCAGAACAGCATCCTCATCAACCAGGAGGTCTCTTGCATAGTTCAGAAGAACCACGCCGTCTTTCATCTCATCGATCGCTGCCTTGTTAATCATACCTTTTGTGCTGTCCATCAGCGGAACATGGATGGTGATATAATCGCAGGTACGGTAGATATCTTCCACGTTCTGGATATGATGAATGTCACGGGACAGATTCCATGCCGCATCGACAGAAATGTACGGATCGTATCCGTATACTTCCATGCCAAGATGGGTTGCTGCATTTGCTACAAGCTGACCGATCGCGCCAAGTCCGATGATACCGAGCTTCTTTCCGCTGATCTCACAGCCGGCAAATTTCTTTTTCTGTTTTTCTGCTGTCTTTGCAATGTCGCCGTCTTCTTTGTCGCTCTTCACCACTCAATACCGCCTGCGATATCGCGGGATGCAAGCAGCATGCCGGCAAGCACCAGCTCTTTGACGCCATTTGCATTGGCTCCCGGTGTGTTGAATACAACGATACCCTGCTCTGCGCAGTCGGCAAGCGGAATGTTGTTGACACCGGCTCCTGCTCTTGCTACGGCAAGAAGACTTTTCGGCAGCTCCATACCGTGCATGGCTGCACTTCTGACGAGAACCGCATCGGCTCCCTCCAGGCTTTCACTCTGCTGATAGTTTTCATTAAAATTTGCAAGGCCTACGCCTGCAATCGGATTTAAGCAATGATACTGAAACATTAGAGATTTTCCTCCTCGAACTTTTTCATGAAGGCTACGAGTGCTTCTACGCCTTCTTTCGGCATTGCATTGTAGATGCTTGCACGCATACCGCCGACGGTACGGTGACCTTTCAGGTTCTCAAGTCCGGCTTCTTTGGACTCTTTGACGAATTTGGCATCCAGATCTGCATTTCCGGTGATAAACGGAACGTTCATCAGAGAACGGTCTTCCGGTACAACGGTTCCTTTGAAGAGCTTGCTCTGATCCAGGAAATCATACAGCAGTTTTGCTTTTTCTTCGTTGCGCTGTTTCATGACTTCCAGTCCGCCCATTTTCTTCAGCCACTTGAACACTTTGCCGCACATGTAGATGCAGTAGCAGTTCGGCGTATTATACAGAGAGCCTGCGTCTGCATGCGTTTTGAATTTCATCATGGTCGGTGTTCCCGGCAGGACATCGTCGGTAATCAGATCGTCACGGACAATGGAGATGACCATTCCGGCAGGTCCGATGTTTTTCTGGACACCGCCGTAGATGATGCCGTAATCGGAGACATTAACAGGTTCGGAGAGGAAACAGGAGGAGACGTCTGCCACCAGGGTTTTGCCCTTGGTATTCGGCAGTTTTTTGTATTTGGTTCCGTAAATGGTGTTGTTTTCACAGATATAAACATAATCGGCATCCGGGCTGATCGGAAGATCGCTGCAGTCCGGGATGTAGGAAAATGTTTTATCCTCAGAGGAGGCAATTTTGTTTGCCTTTCCGTATTTCTGTGCTTCTGCGTATGCTTTCTTTGCCCACTGGCTGTTACGATGTAATCTGCGACACCGTTTTTCATCAGGTTCATCGGGATCATGGAAAACTGCAGCGATGCACCGCCCTGGAGAAACAGGACTTTGTAATTTGACGGGATTCCCATCAGATCGCGAAGGTCTGCTTCTGCCTCATCGATAATATTCTGGAATACTTTGGAACGGTGGCTCATCTCCATGACGGACATGCCGCATCCGCGGTAATCCAGCATTTCCTCCTGGGCTTCTTTCAACACTTCCTCTGGCAGAACTGCCGGTCCTGCGGAAAAATTATAAACTCTGCTCATTTTTCATCCTCCTGTTTCTCTTGCTACTTTATATTACTGGAAAACCACCGTTCCTATGCCGGTGGTTTTCCTTGTAATCGTTTGTACCTGTATTGCAGTTTTTCTTACAAGTCTGCAATTTATATGGTAATACGGTATTACTTTACCACGTTGAAACTATGATACCTCTTTGTTAGAAATATGTCAATTCTTTTCTTGTTCCTTTTTTGCCAGATCCTCTGCATCGAAGACATCCTCGATCGGTGCTCCGGCCGGAACCATCGGGAATACTTTTTCATCGCAGTCGATCCATACGTCGATCAGTGCCGGTTTTCCGCTCGCAATCGCCTCACGGATGGCAGGTCCCATTTCCTCTTTCTTCGTCACACGGATGCCTTTACGCCGAGCGCCTCAGCAACCTTGACAAAGTCCGCCTGATCCTGCAGAACAGTGTTGGAATACCGTTTTCCATAGAACAGTGTCTGCCACTGGCGTACCATACCGAGTACATGGTTGTTGACAACGACTTCAATCACCGGAATGTTGTGTCTCGAAAGGGTTGCCAGTTCGTTCATATTCATGCGGAAGCAGCCGTCGCCTGCGATGTTGATAACGGTTTTGTCCGGGCGTCCCATTTTGGCGCCCATGGCAGCTCCAAGACCGAATCCCATGGTTCCAAGACCGCCGGAGGTTAAAAGGGTTCTCGGGCTCGTATACCGATAATACTGCGCCGTCCACATCTGATGCTGTCCGACATCGGTCGTGATGACAGCCTGGCCGTCGGTTGCCTTATAGATCTCCTCGATCACGAACGGTCCGGTAAGGCCTTCTTCATGCTTTAACGGGAATTTTTCTTTCATTGCCTCGATTTCGGCAATCCACTCGTCATGATGCATCGGCTCCAGCTTCGCATTCAGGCGTTTTAAGACTTCTTTGACGTCTCCGATGATGCTCGACTCGACAACAACATTCTTGTTGATTTCTGCCGCATCTACATCGATCTGAACGATTTTTGCATTGTTTGCAAATTTTGCGGCGTTTCCGGTGACACGATCGGAAAATCTTGCACCGAGCACGATCAGCAGGTCGCACTTCGTCACGCCATAGTTCGATGTTTTTGTTCCGTGCATACCGAGCATACCGGTGTACAGCTTATCGGTTCCCGGAAAAGCGCCTTTTCCCATCAGGGTATCGCAGACCGGCGCCTGTATATGGTGTGCCAGTTCACGCACTTCCTCGGCCGCACCGGAGATGATGCTGCCGCCGCCCACGAAAATATACGGTTTTTTCGACTCCCGGATCAGAGATACAACGTGATCCAGTCCTTCTTCTGTGATTTTTTCGGTAGACGGTGCGATTGCTTCCGGTGTCTTTGGCTCATATTCATACGTTGCCGCCGTGACATCTTTCGTGATATCCACCAGAACCGGGCCCGGTCTTCCGCTCTTTGCAATCGAAAACGCACGGCGCAGCGTGTCTGCGAGAACCGTGATATCTTTTACGATCACGCTGTATTTTGTGATCGGCATCGCAACGCCTGCAATGTCAATCTCCTGAAAGCTGTCTTTTCCAAGCAGTGCCTTTCCTACGTTGCAGGTGATGGCTACCATCGGGGTAGAATCCATGTAGGCAGTTGCAATTCCAGTGACAAGATTTGTCGCGCCAGGGCCGCTTGTTGCCATACATACGCCTGTTTTTCCGGTCGCACGCGCATACCCGTCTGCCGCATGGGCAGCACCCTGCTCGTGGGAGGTCAGGATGTGGTGGATTTCCGGATGACGGTAAAGCTCATCATAGATATTCAAAATCGTTCCCCCCGGATAGCCGAACACGGTGTCCACGCCCTGCTCCTTCAGGCACTCAATAACAATCTGTGATCCAGTTAATTCCATGTCTGTATGATTCCTTCCTTATCTTTTGGCTTTGTGTATGAAATCAGCCATCCGATGAAAATGCACGTTCGGACGGCTGATATGATTTTTTCTATTAGAACTCCAGAATGGCTCCCTTATTTGCGCTGGAAACCATCTTTGCGTAGCGTTTCAGATAGCCTGTGGTTACTTTCGGCTCTCTCGGAGTCCATGCAGCTTTTCTGCGTGCCAGCTCTTCATCCGATACGGCAAGCTCCAGCTTGTGCTCCGGAATATTGATGCGGATCAGGTCGCCTTCCTCAACGAGCGCGATCGGACCGCCTTCTGCTGCCTCAGGGCTGACATGGCCGATGGATGCACCGCGGGATGCGCCGGAGAAACGGCCGTCTGTAATCAGAGCTACGGAAGAGCCAAGTCCCATACCTGCAATCGCAGAGGTCGGATTCAACATCTCACGCATACCAGGACCTCCCTTTGGTCCCTCATAACGGATGACAACAACGTCGCCTGCCACAATCTTGCCGCCGCGGATTGCCTCGATGGCATCCTCCTCACAGTCGAAGACTCTGGCCGGTCCTTCGTGAACCTGCATCTCCGGTACAACGGCAGAACGTTTGACGACTGCGGTATCCGGTGCCAGGTTTCCTTTCAGGACAGCAATACCGCCGGTCTTGCTGTATGGATTTTCTACCGGACGGATGATCTCCGGGTTTTTGTTGACACAGCCTTTGATATTCTCGCCAACGGTCTTTCCGGTTGCGGTCATGCACTCGGTGTGCAGAAGTCCTAGTTTATTCAGCTCGTTCATAACGGCATAAACACCGCCGGCCTCGTTCAGCTCCTCGATGTAGTGGTATCCTGCCGGAGCCAGATGGCAGAGGTTCGGGGTCTTCTCACTGATGGCATTTGCCATCTCCGGATTCAGCTCTACGCCTGCCTCATGCGCGATGGCCGGCAGATGCAGCATACTGTTGGTGGAACATCCAAGTGCCATATCGACGGTCAGAGCATTTAAGAATGCTTCTTTTGTCATAATGTCTCTTGGACGGATATTCTGTTTTAACAGCTCCATAACCTGCATACCGGCTCTCTTGGCCAGGCGCAGACGCTCGGAATATACGGCCGGAATCGTTCCGTTTCCTTTCAAGCCCATGCCGAGAACCTCGGTCAGACAGTTCATGCTGTTTGCCGTGTACATACCGGAGCAGGAACCGCAGGTCGGGCATGCATTGCACTCAAAATCATAAACATCTTCCTCTGTCATAGTTCCGGCTGCGTAGGATCCAACCGCCTCGAACATGCTGGAAAGACTTCTCTTCTCACCTTTTACATGGCCGGCAAGCATCGGACCGCCGCTGACAAATACGGTCGGAACATTGACTCTTGCTGCTGCCATCAAAAGGCCAGGTACGTTCTTATCACAGTTCGGGATACATACCAGTGCATCAACTGGTGAGCCATTGCCATACACTCGGTGGAATCGGCGATCAGGTCACGGGTAACGAGGGAATATTTCATTCCGATGTGGCCCATGGCAATACCGTCACAGACTGCAATGGCCGGGAACACGATCGGTGTTCCGCCTGCCATGGCAACGCCCATTTTTACAGCTTCTGTAATTTTATCCAGGTTCATATGACCCGGTACGATCTCATTGTAGGAGCTTACAATTCCTACGAGCGGTTTTTTCATTTCTTCTTCGGTCAGACCCAGCGCACGCATCAGAGAACGCTGTGGCGCCTGTGCGATTCCTTTTTTTACAGCATCACTTCTCATGATTTTTTCCTCTTTTCTTATCTTACAGTTTTATGCCAGTGCTTTTACCAGCAGATCTCCCATTTCGGATGTAGATACCTGGGTACATCCCTCAGACATAATGTCTACGGTGCGGTATCCGTCTTTTAAAATTTTCTGTACAGCATTTTCGACTGCCTCTGCCTCCTGATCGAGATCCAGGGAATAGCGGAGCATCATGGCTGCGGACAGAACCGTTGCAATCGGGTTTGCGATGTTCTTTCCTGCGATGTCCGGTGCAGAGCCGTGGCTTGGCTCGTACAGACCAAATTTTGTCTCGTTCAGGCTGGCGGAAGAAAGCATTCCGATCGAGCCTGCTACCATACTTGCCTCATCGGAAAGAATATCTCCGAACATGTTCTCGGTCAGAACGACGTCAAACTGGCACGGATTGTGGACGATCTGCATCGCACAGTTGTCGACCAGCATATGCTCTAAGGTAACTTCCGGGTAATCTTTTGCAACATCCTCTACCACGGATCTCCACAGACGGAGGAATCGAGAACGTTTGCTTTATCTACACTCGTTACTTTTTTCTTTCTCTTCATGGCGATGTCGAATGCACGGATTGCAATGCGGCGGATTTCGGTCTCGCTGTAGGTCAGCGTATCGGTTGCTTTCCGGATGCCGTTTTCTTCTACAGTGCTGCGCTCTCCAAAGTACAGGCCGCCGGTCAGCTCACGCATAATCAGCATGTCGAAGCCCTCGCCGATGATCTCTTCTTTTAACGGGCAGGCATCTTTCAATTCCTGATACAGGTAAGCCGGACGCAGGTTTGCAAACAGACCTAACGATTTCCGGATTTTTAAGAGTCCTGCCTCCGGGCGCTTGTCCGGGCTTAATTTGTACCATGGGGATGTTTTTGCATCTCCTCCGATGGAGCCCATCAGACAGCGTCGCATTTCTTTGCTTCTTCTATGGTTTCATCTGTCAGCGGCACGCCGTGCACATCAATGGAGCTCCGCCCAGCAGAAGGTTGGTATATTCAAACTTATGTCCATATTTCTCGCAGACAGCGTCCAGAACTTTTTTTGCTTCCTTTACAATTTCCGGTCCGATTCCGTCACCGTGAATTAATCCAATACGGTATTCCATATCTTTCTCCCTCTTTTCTTCCGGCTGAAAAACCGTTCTATTTTCTCTGCGTCTATAGCATTTCTAAATTATACGCCATTTTTCCGGTAATTTCAACACGAAATTTCTTTGCATCGGACGAAACGCAATAATCTTTTTGCTTTTTTGCCATTTAAAAGAAAAATACGCGGCATTTTTCCCCGTTTTCGCCGTGTTCCGCCGAAGAAGTTTCGGGGGCGAAAAAAACGCAGGCATTCGTTCTTTTTGAATACCTGCGTTTTTCCTGGCTTTTCGCCGTGTGAAATTATTTTTTCTTTTCTGTTTTCTCTTCAACGACTGCTGTCTCCGGTTTTTCAACCTCTGTGATGGCTGTTTTGCGCATCGGGATACGGCAGTTTTTGTTGTTTCCGAACTCTACGATGACATCGTCGTCTGTGATATCGATGACTACGCCGTAGAAACCGCTTGTTGTGATGACTGCATCGCCGACTGCGAGGTCATTCAGCATTGCCTGCAGTTTTTTCTGCTCTTTCTTCTGCGGGCGGATCATTAAGAAATACATCATACCGAACATGATGACCAGCCACATAATTAACATACCAGTGCTCATCACACCGCTGTTTGCTGCTGTTGTTGTTGCTAAAAACATTTTCTTTCCTCCTGTTATTCGAGAGTACATCCCGTTCTTTAGACACACCTATCATAATACACAATCCGGAACCGATGGGCAAGTCTTTTTCGGATATTTTCCAAAGATTTCATACTTTCCCGATTACTTTTTGTCGTATTCCTCAAATCCTGCGAGTTTTGCCCGTTTGTAGGAAGCAAAATTGCCCTCGTCCAGCGCGGTCCGGATTTCTGTCATCATATTGTTGTAGAAATACAGGTTGTGCAGAACACAGAGCCGCATGCCGAGCATCTCTTTTGCTTTCAGCAGATGACGGATGTAGGCTCTGCTGTAGTGACGGCACGCCGGCACTGGCAGCCTTCCTCGATCGGACGCGGATCCAATTCGTATTTCTGGTTGAACAAATTCATTTTTCCATGATTTGTATAAACGTGACCGTGACGTCCGTTCCGGCTCGGATATACACAGTCGAAGAAATCAACGCCGCGCTCTACACCCTCGAGAATATTGGCCGGTGTTCCGACACCCATCAGATATGTCGGTTTTTCTTTTGGCAGATACGGAACCACTTCATCGAGAATATGATACATCTCCTCGTGTGTCTCTCCTACCGCAAGACCGCCGACGGCATATCCGTCAAGACCCATCTCGGAAATCCGTTTTGCATGATCGATACGGATATCTTCATAGATTGCTCCCTGATTGATACCAAACAGCAGCTGGTGCTTGTTGATGGTATCCTCTCTCTGGTTCAGTTCCTGCATTTTATCCTTGCATCGCTGCAGCCATCTTGTCGTACGGTCCACGGAATTCTGCACATAACGGCGGTCCGCCACACTCGATGGGCACTCGTCGAAGGCCATCGCAATCGTGGATGCCAGGTTGGACTGAATCTGCATACTCTCCTCCGGTCCCATGAAGATCTTTCTTCCGTCTACGTGGGAGTGGAAATAAACTCCCTCCTCCTTGATTTTCCGAAGGCCTGCAAGAGAGAATACCTGGAATCCGCCGGAGTCGGTCAGGATCGGTTTATCCCAGACCATAAACTTGTGGAGTCCGCCCATCTTCTTTACAACCTCATCGCCCGGACGCACGTGGAGGTGGTACGTGTTGGAGAGCTCTACCTGCGTGCCGATCTGCTGGAGATCCTCAGTGGAAACGGCTCCCTTGATCGCTGCCGCGGTTCCGACATTCATGAATACCGGCGTCTCGATATTGCCGTGCACGGTTTCCATGTGGGCGCGCTTCGCTCTTCCTTCCATTTTCAGAATTTTATACATAACGCTTTTCATCCTTTCTCATGATCCCTGCCGCCTGTTTTTCATACAGGGCATACTATTTTTAGTATACAGGCAAAACCCGTTTTTGACAATGCCTGAATTTTCTTTTTTCTGCCTTTTTCCCTCCTGGTTTCTCCATTTTTCACAAGGCTTTATACTTTTTTCATAAGACATCGCCTTTTTTCCAATTGTATTTCCTTATTTTTTGTCGTATAATGTGTTGAGATTGTTTCTTATTATAAAAGGAGTTTGATTCATGACTGATAAAAAATATACTCTCGGAATCGACATCGGTTCCACCACTGTTAAAATTGCGATCCTCGACGAAGAGAACCAGCTTCTCTTTGCCGATTACGAGCGCCATTTTGCAAACATTCAGGAAACCCTTGCCCACCTGCTCGGGGAAGCACACGAAAAGCTGGGCGAACTGACCTTGCAGCCGGTCATCACTGGTTCCGGCGGACTTGCTCTTGCCAACCACCTCGGCATCCCGTTCACGCAGGAAGTTATCGCGGTTTCCACTTCGTTAAAAGCACTCGCTCCGCAGACCGACGTTGCATCGAGCTCGGCGGTGAGGATGCCAAGATCATCTATTTTGAAGGCGGCAATGTGGAGCAGCGTATGAACGGTATCTGCGCCGGCGGCACCGGTTCGTTCATCGACCAGATGGCTTCTCTTCTGCAGACCGATGCAACCGGACTCAACGAATACGCGAAGCATTACCAGGCGATTTATCCGATCGCAGCACGCTGCGGTGTATTCGCAAAAACCGATATCCAGCCGCTCATCAACGACGGTGCAACAAAAGAGGATCTTTCCGCTTCCATTTTCCAGGCAGTTGTCAACCAGACCATTTCTGGTCTTGCCTGCGGTAAACCGATCCGCGGCCACGTTGCCTTTCTCGGCGGCCCGCTGCACTTCCTCTCGGAATTAAAGACAGCATTCGTCCGTACCTTAAAACTGGATGACGAGCATACAATCGTACCGGACAACTCCCACCTGTTTGCAGCCATCGGTTCTGCGATGAATGCAGACGGAAAAACCGAAATTTCCCTTCTCGCACTGAAAAAACGGCTCGAAGAGAAAGTTGCTATCGATTTTGAGGTTGCCCGTCTTGAGCCGCTGTTTAAAGATCAGGCCGAGTATGACGAATTTCTGGCGCGCCAGAGTGTCAACAACGTCGTGACCGCCGATCTTTCCACCTACGAAGGAAACTGCTATCTCGGTATTGATGCCGGTTCCACGACGACCAAAGCTGCTCTCGTCGGCGAAGATGGTGCTCTTCTCTATTCCTTCTACAGCAACAACCACGGAAATCCGCTCGGCACATCGATCCGCGCGATCCAGGAGATCTACTCCAAACTGCCGGATTCCGCACAGATCGCCTGGTCCTGTTCGACCGGTTACGGCGAGGCGCTCATCAAGCTGCACTGATGCTGGACGAGGGTGAGGTAGAGACGATTTCCCATTATTACGCTGCCGCATTCTTCGATCCGGAAGTCGACTGTATTCTCGACATCGGCGGCCAGGATATGAAGTGCATCAAGATCAAAAACGGCACCGTAGACAGCGTACAGCTGAACGAGGCATGTTCCTCAGGCTGCGGTTCCTTCATCGAGACGTTCGCGCAGTCCCTGAACTACAGCGTGCAGGATTTCGCGCATGAGGCGCTGTTTGCAAAACACCCGATCGATCTTGGTACCCGCTGTACCGTATTTATGAATTCCAAGGTAAAACAGGCGCAGAAAGAGGCGCATCCGTCGCCGATATTTCTGCCGGACTTGCCTGCTCCGTTATTAAAAACGCATTATATAAGGTAATTAAAGTTTCGGATGCCACCGAGCTGGGACGCCACATCGTCGTACAGGGCGGTACATTCTACAACGACGCTGTTCTCCGAAGCTTTGAGCGGATCGCCAACTGCGAAGCCATCCGCCCGGACATCGCCGGCATCATGGGTGCGTTCGGTGCGGCGCTGATCGCAAGAGAGCGCTACTCCGCCGATCAGGAGACCACGATGCTCTCCATTGAAAAGATCAACGAGCTGAAATATTCGACCACGATGGCAAACTGTAAGGGATGTACGAACAGCTGCCGTCTGACCATCAACAAATTCTCCGGCGGCCGTCAGTACATCAGCGGAAACCGCTGCGAGCGCGGTATCGGAAAAGAGAAAAACAAAGATCATATTCCGAACCTGTTCGAATACAAATACAAACGGATCTTCGGCTACCAGCCGCTGCCGCAGGATGAAGCGATCCGCGGAGAGGTCGGCATTCCGAGAGTCCTCAATATGTTTGAGAATTATCCGTTCTGGTACACCTTCTTTACGCGGCTGAAATACCGCGTGGTACTCTCTCCGACCTCGAGCCGCAAGATCTACGAGCTCGGTATTGAGTCGATTCCAAGTGAATCCGAGTGCTATCCGGCCAAACTGGCGCACGGCCATGTGACCTGGCTCTTACGCCACGGTGTGAAGTTCATCTTCTACCCGTGTATCCCGTACGAGCGCACCGAGTTCCCGGAAGCCATCAACCACTACAACTGCCCGATCGTTACCTCGTATGCGGAAAATATCAAAAACAACGTGGACGAGCTGCAGGACGATTCCATTACGTTCCGCAATCCGTTCCTTGCGTTTACGAGTGAAAAGGTGCTTGCCGATGGTCTTGTCAAAGAGTTCTCCGGTCTGCCGGAGGATGAAGTCCGTGCTGCTGTTCATGCCGGATGGGAAGAGCTTGGCGCTGCAAGACGCGATATGCAGAAAAAAGGCGAGGAAACGCTTCAGTATATGAAAGAAACCGGCCGCAGAGGCATCGTGCTTGCCGGCCGTCCGTACCACATCGATCCAGAAATCCATCACGGTATCCCGGATATGATCAACTCCTACGGACTGTGCGTGCTGACGGAGGACTCTGTTTCCCATCTGGCACCGCTCGAGCGTCCGCTCCGTGTCAATGACCAGTGGATGTACCACACCCGTCTGTATGCAGCTGCAAACTATGTAAAGACACGCGACGATCTTGACCTGATTCAGCTGAACTCGTTCGGCTGCGGTCTCGACGCCGTTACCACCGATGAGGTTTATGAGATTCTGACCAGAAGCGGCAAGATTTATACCTGCCTGAAGATTGATGAGGTCAACAACCTCGGCGCTGCCAGAATCCGTGTCCGCTCTCTGCTCGCTGCCCTCCGTGCACATGACCGGAAACAGGCGGTACGCGAGATTCTTCCGTCCTCGATCCAGAAACCGGTCTTCACGAAAGAAATGCGGAAAGACTACACCATCCTCTGCCCGCAGATGTCACCGATCCACTTCTCGATTCTGCAGCCGGCGTTCAACGCAGCCGGATACAATCTGGAAGTGCTTCCGAACGACAACAAAGAGGCGGTTGATGTCGGACTGAAATACGTTAACAACGATGCCTGCTATCCGTCTCTGATGGTAGTCGGACAGATTATGCAGGCGCTGCTCTCCGGCAAGTATGACCTGAACAAAGTGGCTGTCATCATGAGCCAGACCGGCGGCGGCTGCCGTGCTTCGAACTATATCGGATTTATCCGCCGTGCCCTGGAGAAAGCCGATATGACACAGATTCCGGTAATCTCCATTAACTTAAGCGGTCTGGAAGAAAATCCGGGCTTTAAGATTACACCGGATCTTGCGATCCGTCTCTGCTATGCGGCAGAATTCGGCGATATCATGATGAAATGTATTTACCGGATGCGTCCTTATGAGCAGAAGAAGGGTACAACAGACCGGATTCATCAGAAATGGGAAAAGATCTGTATTGATTTTATTTCAGCAAAACGCTTAAGCCATACCCGCTTCAAACAGATCTGCCGCACGATGATTCGCGATTTCGACCACATTCCGATCACCGATGAAAAGAAACCGCGTGTCGGTATTGTCGGCGAGATTCTTGTTAAGTTCCTTCCGGCGGCTAACAACCATCTGGCGGAGCTGCTTGAGAGTGAAGGCGCGGAACCGGTTGTCCCGGATCTGATCGACTTCTTCTGTTACTGCTTCTACAATACGAACTTCAAGGTAGAGCACCTGGGATTCAAAAAAAGTTCTTCGATGCTGGGAATACCGGTATTAAACTGATCAATTGGCTGCGCAGTGCGGCGGTTGCGGAGTTTAAGAAGAGTGAGCATTTTGATCCACCGGCCGATGTGCGGGATCTGGCAAAATATGCTTCCCCGATTGTATCCTGTGGTAACCAGACCGGTGAGGGATGGTTCCTGACGGGCGAGATGATGGAGCTGATTCACAGTGATGTTTACAACATCGTCTGTATCCAGCCGTTTGCATGCCTGCCGAACCACATTGTTGGTAAGGGTGTGATTAAGGCAATCCGTAAGGAGTATCCGAAGGCAAATATCGTGGCTGTCGACTACGATCCCGGTGCTTCGGAGGTGAATCAGCTGAACCGTATTAACTGATGCTTTCTACTGCAAATAAGAATCTGAAGCAGAAATTGCGTGAAGAAAAAGACGTGTAAATTTACATAGTTTCAAGCAAAGCGGATATTCGCAATCCGCTTTGCTATTTGCTTGATTCAGTTAACCGAAAAGGCGGTCAGAGTCGAAAAACTCTGACCGCCTTTTCTATTGGTTTTAGCGGTAAATCCGCAGGATACGGAGAACCTTTACCAGTTTTGTTCCCATTGGCATGCGGCGCATTTCGGCCTCGGTTGTCCCGGTTACAACCACAAAAGCAATCAAATATACAACAATTGCAATCAGGATTGCGATCAGCATGCTGATGGATGGGCGTTTGGTGATGGCAAAGAGCCATAGTAAACAACCCAGGTTACGACGCCCATGATTGCAGCTGCAATCAATGGTTTTACGTAGGTGTTTTTGAATTCGTTGCGGAAATTCAAGTGTTTGCGGATTGATAGATTATTTAGTATGCACATGCTTAAGGAAACAGGATTCCCGCAAAGACAACAGCATAGATATTTGTCTTCGGGAAGACTGCGAGAATCAAAGCCAGGATGGCAAGATCCATTCCAAGGGAAATGGCAGCGTTGTGCAGGGCTTTTTTCTGCTGGCCGATGGACTGCAGGACGCTGTTGGTGATGGTGGACAGGGCCGAGAATACGACCGAAACGGCGCCATCATCAGCAGTTTCCGGAAAGGCTGGAGCTTGACGGGAACAGAACTCCTGTGATCGGGAATGCCAGGACGCCAAGACCGACAGCTGCCGGGATGGAGATGAACATCGTCAGACGGATCGTCTCAAGAATCTTGTCGTTTGCCTCATCGAGATCACCGGTCGCATAACACGAGGATACCTCCGGCATCATGCGGATGCGGATGCACTTGCCATAGCAAGCGGGACGTTGATCAGGGTAACATAATAGTTGGAAAACTCTCCATATGCGGCATTCAGTGCTTTCTGATTCTCTCCGTGCCATCCGAGGATGGTGAAGAACAGGTAATTGTCCAGGTAAGCGTTGCAGTTATAAATAAAGGTCGTAAAGATAACCGGTGTTACCATCAGAAAAAGAACCTGAAAAATTTCGCGGTAGGATTCTTCGCGGTGGCGCGTGTCCTTTGCCACTTTCCGCAGAATGGTTTTCCGATTTACGCCATAGACAATCAACATGAAGCAGAGGCCTGCCAGGACACCGGCTCCTGTTCCGAGGTTCCGCCGGCGGCACCGAATTTGGCATGTTCGGTATCGTTTGTCGCGAACTGCTGGATGAAGAACCAGGCGGCGCCAAT
>ENA-OQJH01000092-OQJH01000092.1-human-gut-metagenome-genome-assembly--contig:-NODE-92-length-50305-cov-9.572781_pt1 | contig 50305 bp, 63 predicted proteins | sample MGYA00242597_ERZ504763 | MGnify/ENA primary metagenome ERZ504763 (study PRJEB26092, sample SAMD00036359) | human gut metagenome | host: Homo sapiens | study: EMG produced TPA metagenomics assembly of... | reverse complement strand
CAACGGATGGCTCTATCACAGAATACGCATGTGCATATGGAAACAATGGAAGAAACCAAGGACGAAGGTACGTAACCTTATCAAGATGGGAGTACCCAAAGACTTGGCAATGCAAGCGGGTAATACCGACGGGGACATTGGTTCGCAACGCATACAGTTGCAGTAAACATGGCAATGACAAAAGAAAGACTGATAAACAGCGGCTTTTATGATTTAGCCACAGCCTATCAGTCAGTGCACGTCAACTATTGAAAGCGCCGTATACCGAACGGTACGTACGGTGCTGTGAGAGGACAGCGGTTAGCCACCGCCTCCTACTCGATTATATAGTTTTAAAACTGTTAAATCATCGCCAGATAAACCGTTGCGAGTGACACAACAATCTGGATAATTGCAAATCTGAAAACGACCTGTGCATTTGACCAGCCGAGCTTCTTTCTGACGTGGTCATGGATAGGAGTTGTGGTATTCTTTAAAATATGTATCTTCAAAAATCTAAGAAGAGAAACCTTTACGAGTCCAAGTCCACCATCGATGATAAGCACGAGACCTGCCAGTATGTAGATGAATGGGCTTTGTGATTTAAGCGCACAAATAGCTATGAATATACCCATGGCTCTTGAGCCGCATCACCCATCAAAAGCTTGCTTGGTGTGGCATTGTACCACAGATATCCGAGCAGACATACCGCAAATAATAAAATACAATAGTTGAAGCTGTCAGTTATTTTGAGCACTGAATCAAGCACGAAGAAGGTCATTATGGTAATGATGGTAAGTGTTCCGGAAAGACCATCAACACCGTCTGAACAGTTTGTGACATTGATTGATACCCAGACTAAAATGACTGTGAGTATTCCAAACACAACAGGTGGAATATTTACAGAGCCGCCAAATATGGCAAAGGTGATTGTGCTTGAGTTGAAATGCAGATACACAACTGCCACAACAATTGCAACCGCAAAATCAAGTGCGCCCTTTAAATACTCGCCCCATGCTTTTCTGCCGCATCGTCAAAGTAGCCTGTGAGCATCTCAATAACTATAAGCACAAGATAAATGGCAATCTCCGCATTGATTTGTGAGAAAAGCAGTGCCGATATCACAAATGTGAATATAAAGATAATACCGGCTCCTCTCGGCTTCCCGGCTGAAAGCTTTCCGTCCACAGCAAACTGTCTGCCGAGGTCCTTTGGTAAAAATTTATTTAATTTTGCAATAGCAATACATGTGAGTGCGAATGCAAAAATCACTCCGATGAAAGCTATTATCGACATATCTGCCGAAGTCAAATAAGAAATCATATAGTCCTCCTTTGATATTGTATTACAACCTCATTCATTATATTAGTCTGACAAAAAAAAGTAAGTTTTACTTGCAATTTTAAATAATTGTGTTATTATACTTATATGCTTTAAAGCGTTGAAGCATTAAAACTTTAAATTGTAACATCAAGCTACAGTAATATTTATATTTGTTACAATAATATTTATACTTGGAGGAAACAAAAATGGCTCAGAAAGGTGATTTAATGACAGCACGCCCTGATATCCGCGTGCTTGACGCTACCATTAGGGATGGAGGACTGGTAAACAACTTTATGTTTACAGATGATTTTATCAATGCTCTTTATCGTGCAAACGTAAAGGCAGGCATCGACTATATGGAGTTTGGTTATAAAGCATCTAAGGAGCTTTTTGATGTAAATAAATTCGGCAAATGGAAGTTCTGTGATGAGGCAGCTATCCGTGAGATAGTCGGAGACAACAACTCTGATATGAAGATTTCTGTAATGGCGGATGTCGGCAGATGTGACTACAAGAAGGATATTCTCCCTCGCGAGGACAGTGTGATTGACATGGTGCGTGTGGCTACATATGTACATCAGATGCCATCAGCAATCGAGATGATTGAGGATGCCAAGTCCAAGGGCTACGAGGTAACCTGCAACATCATGGCTATCTCAAATACACAGGAATCAGACCTTGATCAGGCACTTGACATGGTTGCCAAGAGCTCTGCAGACGGCATATACATCGTAGACAGCTACGGAGCTCTCTACCCTGAGCAGATTCGCCGCACTGCCGATAAATACACAGAAATTGCTGAGGCAAACGGAAAGTTCGTAGGAATGCATGCGCACAATAATCAGCAGCTTGCATTTGCAAACACCATAGAGGCAGCAGCCAGGGAGTCAGCCTGTTGGATGCAACAATGATGGGCATGGGACGAGGCGCAGGAAACTGTGCGATGGAGCTTTTACTTAGCTTCCTTAAAAATCCAAAATACAATGTATTCCCTGTACTTAAATTTATTGAAGAGCATATGCTTCCGCTCAAGGAGAGCGGTGCTGTATGGGGCTACGATATTCCATACCTGCTCACAGGACGCTTAAATCAGCATCCATCAGCAGCCATTGACTACATCAAGTCAGGTGAGACACATTACGCAGATTTCTACACAGATTTGCTTGATAAATAAAAATAGATAGATGTATATAAATAAATCCGCTATGCCAGATTTTGGTGTAGCGGATTGTTGTTTATATGTTATAGCAATTTTTTGTTGGTGATAAATCATAAAGATGAGAGATAATTCCTCTGCTTTTAGCTGTAAAGATAAATAGATAACAAAAAAATGATATTTATAACATCACAAAAATGTGATATAATTTTCAAGTAGATTATGATTTGCAATGTAGGGAGAAAACATGGGTATCAAATTATTTCTGAATGATTATTATGATCTTTTAAAGTTTATGCATGATAATGAAGTAATGATTTTGGATGAAAAAGTGATTCCATTAACACAGCAGGAGATAGCGACAACTTTAAATGTAGTAAAATGAAGATTAACAGTATGTTTAGTATTTTGCAAAAGCAAGATTATATAGAGCAAAAAACAAGAGGCAAATATGTTTTGACGGATAAAGCAGAGAACATAATTGAAACAATAGAAACATTACAGTAGTTACAGATAAGGAGCAATATATGCCTACATTAGACTGGATAGGAAAAGACAAAGTAATTAATCATCATAAAGATGTTCCGTATAAAGTACTTGAAAGAAAGTATAGTTTTGATGAGAGTGGTATGCACAAAGAGGATATTCACAGTAATAACATGATAATTCATGGTGACAATCTTGAAGCCTTGAAGTCGCTTCTTCCACAGTATGAAGGAAAAATCAAATGTATATACATAGATCCACCTTACAATACCGGAAACGAAGGATGGATATATAACGATAACGTAAATGATCCCAAGATAAGGAAGTGGCTCGGGGAAGTCGTTGGTAAAGAAGGAGAGGATTTATCAAGGCATGATAAATGGCTATGTATGATGTATCCAAGACTTGTGCTGCTACAAAAATTATTGGCAGATGATGGGGCTATTTTCATCAGTATTGATGATAATGAAGTATACAATTTGAAATTAATTTGTGATGAAATTTTTTCACAGAGCAATTTCTTGGGCGATGTTATATGGCAACATAGCGTTCAATCAAATGGATATGGTGGCAAATTTGTTTCTCAATTCAATCATACAATTGTATATTCAAAAACAAACGAATTTGTTCTAAAAAACTTACCGCGTACTGAAAAAGATAATAAGTTATACAAGAATCCTGATAATGATCCTAGAGGTAAATGGAGAGCAGGATATTGTGTGAATGGATTATATCGTCCCAATTTGAAATATGACATTATTACACCTAATGGAAACATTATAAAATCGCCAGAAAAGGGGTGGAGATGGAGTAAGGAAACATTGGAAAAAAAGATACAAGAAGGTGAAATAATATACAACGCTGATGAAACAGCAATAATTCATAAACTTTATTTAAATGACTTAGATGGCAAGGTGCCGGAGAATATATGGACTAAAGGCGATGCTGGAACAACTCGGCAGGCAACAACGGAGTTGAAAATATTATTTGGCGGTAAGGCACCATTTGATACGCCTAAACCAACACAATTGCTTGAGAGAATTATTCAGATAGCAAGTGATGATAAATCAATTATTTTAGATTCTTTTGCTGGTTCTGGTACAACAGCTCATGCTGTTTTGAATATGAACAAGTCAGACGGAGGCAATAGAAAATTTATTCTTGTAGAAATGGGAGATTATGCAGATACAATTACTGCGGAGCGTGTGAAACGAGTAATAAATGGTTATGGAGAAGAAAAGAACGCCGTAGAAGGAACAGGTGGAAACTTTTCATACTATGAGTTAGGAAATGCATTATTTATGCAAGATGGAACGATAAATAATGAGGTAGATATAACTGAAGTCAGAAAGTATGTCTGGTATACAGAAACAAATGGCATTGAGTATAAAGAAGATATACGGGAAAAGTATTTTCTTGGTTCATATAATGATACAGCCTATTATTTTTATTATGAAAAAGATAGGGTAACAATACTTGATTATGAATTTTTGACAAGTGTACATAAGAAAGAACAGGCATATGTTATGTATGCGGATTCTTGTGCATTGTCAGATAGTGATTTACAAAAATGGAATATCACATTTAAGAAAATACCAAGAGATATTGAACATATCTAGAAAGGAATGAGATATGGAATTAAAAAAATATCAGTTACAGGTAATAAAGGATTTAGACAGATTTTTAGAATTGCTGATAGAAAAGCAGAATATAAGTAAAGCCTATAATGCTTTGTGGAATGAAAAAGGAATTAATGTTGGAATAGACGGCATGCCACCATATAATCCTGAACTAGCAGGTGTTCCTCAGGTTTGCTTTAAAGTTCCAACGGGAGGAGGAAAGACTTTTCTGGCAGCAAATTCGCTCAAACCGATATTTGCTTCTATGCCACATATACATCCTAAGGCAGTAGTATGGCTTGTACCTTCAGATGCTATCTTGTCACAGACATATAAGACATTAACAGATAAGAATCATGCATATAGAAAGAAGATAGATGTTGATTTTGGAAATAAAGTAGAAGTTTACTCAAAGCAACAGCTCCTGAATGGACAGAATTTTAATCCAACATCAGTAAGTGACAATTTGTCTATTTTTGTATTAAGTTACGATTCATTTAGGACAAGTAAAAAAGATGGAAGAAAAGCATATCAGGAAAATGGTAGTTTATTACCATTTGTAAGATTTAAACAGGATAGCAGTAATTTATTAGAAGATACAGATGAAACTGCTTTAATTCAGGTTATTCGCAAACTGAATCCTGTTGTTATTGTTGACGAGAGCCACCATGCAACGAGCAAACTTAGTAAGGAAATGTTACAGAATTTTAATCCGTCATTTGTACTTGATCTAACGGCAACACCGAAGAAGGGAAGTAATATAATTTCATTTGTAGATGCCAGACAGTTAAAAGCGGAAAACATGGTAAAGTTACCTGTAATTGTATACAACAGAAAATCACAGGAAGATGTTTTTATATCTGCTGTATCATTAAGAAGAAAGCTGGAATTGGAGGCGGTTCAGGGACAAAAAAACGGCGGTAAATATATTCGTCCTATTGTATTGTTTCAGGCACAGCCTAAAAACAATGCTGACAGTACAACATATGAGAAGATTAAGCATACTTTAATGGAGATGGGAATACCAGAGTCTGAAATTGCAATAAAAACAGCAGATAAGGATGAACTAAAGAATATAGATTTGAGTAGTTCGGATTGCAATATTAGATATATTATAACAATTAATGCATTGAAAGAAGGGTGGGATTGTCCTTTTGCATATATACTAGCTACAGTTGCAAATAGAACATCGAGTATAGATGTGGAGCAGATATTAGGTAGAATTTTAAGATTACCTAATACCAAAAAGAATGAAAGCGAAGTCTTAAATCTTTCATATGTAATTACATCATCAAATGCATTTTATGCAACTCTTGATAAGGTAGTAGTTGGACTTAATGCAGCAGGATTTACCAGTAAAGATTATAGAGTAGATGACTGTGAAGATGTAGTTGATGAACGGCAGACAAAACAAGAAGCTAATGGTCAGACAGAGCTGCCACTTGACAATATTCAAGTTGGTAATGATGATAAGGATACAGACGAACTTGATGGATTAAATGTAGAATTAATGAAGATACAGTTAGAAACATTGGAGAATGAATCTGCTGAAACAGGAACAGAAGATAGTTCAGTATCATCTAAAGCGATTAACGATATGCTTGAACATGCAAAATCACAGAATGAGTTGTATCGGCAGGAATTTCAGGAGACAGAAGAGGATTATGTACCTGTACCACCGGAAGTAGGGGATAAAATGAAACATTATAAATTGAATCAATTATTTGCAGATGAAGCTAGCAGTATGGAAATACCACAATTTATGATTGAGACAGGACGTTCTCTGTTTTTTGAACATGTGCAACAGCCTCTATCCAAGGAAAATTTATATGCAGGATTTTCTTTATTGGATAAAGATACAGCTATAGATTTTGATAGTGTGGATTCTGAAATAGCCCGTATAGATATTGATGATTCTGATGCAATGCCTAAAGCATGGAAATTGCAGGGATTCGACAATCAAAATGTGAAAAAGTGGTTTGATGAACAGCCATCAGATAGAAAAATACGTTTGTGCAAGGATATGATAATAAAGAAATTATCAAAGAATAATGCGGTAAATGATAGAGATTTGGGTATATATGTAGACAGAATTATTCAGAACCTGACTGAGGATCAATTAACAGATATGGAACAGACCCCAGGCATCTATGTTTTGAAAATTAATAAAAAAGTTAATTCTCTTTTAAATGAATATGCAAAGAAAATGTTTTATGAGTGGGTTGAACAAGATAAAATCTCTTGTCTGCCATCATATAAATTACCGAGAGAGATATCACCGACAAATACTATTGCATCGATTCCAAAATCTTTGTATAGCGAAGAAGAAAACTTTGATACAGAATATGAACGAAAAGTTGTTATGGAATTATCTTCTTTGAACAATGTAAGATGGTGGCATAGAAATATAGCAAGAAAAGGATTTTCAATCAATGGTGCAATAAACGCATATCCAGATTTAATGGTAAAAACAGAAAGTGGCAAGCTGCTTCTGATTGAAACAAAAGGAGACCAACTTGAAAATTCAGAGTCCAAAGAAAAAGCAGAAACTGGGGCAAAATGGGCTGAAATGGCTGGAAGAATGTACAAGTATTATATGGTGTTTGAAACAAAGAATCCTGGATATAATGGTGCTTATTCATATGAAGAGTTTATGAGGATTGTTAAGGAACTCTAGTATTTTATTTGGCTTTAGTAAAATATGAGATGTAGATAAAATGGAGAATGATTGTATAAATGAAACATAGAAAAATTAAATCTGAAATTGCATTTTATTTGCAAAATTTTGATCAGATAGAATACCATGAATATGTTGATAGGCAAACAAGGGATTTTTGCAGAAAAATTGAAAAAGAAAGTGTAAATAAACAGCACACAGATTATTTTTTAAATTATTATGTACCAAAGGTTAAAATTTATGACATTTTATCAAATGATGGGATGACAAAGTTAGTTAATAGTCTTTATAAATTATCACACCAAAAGTATAAGGTATTCAATGTTTTATATAGGAAACCAACAATTCTGCATAAATATGACTATGTACATATGCAAAAGGAACATTGCTTTTTGGGCAGACTTGCGGAAGTGCAATTTATAGACTCTAAATATATAAATAGCATAGATATAACTGTAACACAAATGAATGATATCTATGCCTTTATAGAATATGATATTTCATTTAGTATTATGCTTAATGAAGAAAATCGTAATCAATTCATAATAGAATATTTGCCACAAATAACAGATGACGATTATTTTGAAAGTTTTAATATTGATGGTTGTCATAAACTGGAGATAATTTATGAAATGAATCAAAATTATTTTGAGTATATATGCCAGCATTTTGTTACATCATTATTTTTTTCAGAAACAGGCACAAAAAGGAAATTACTTAGTATTGTTTATCAAATAAGAAAAGAATCTATAGATATTGATAAAATATATCTTGGGGATAATTTATGTATTTCTTATTACAATAAAGACCAGAATATTATTCTTAATAGAAATTATGATAGCACAAAATATGTACTTTTATCAGGAGATAATGAGGTTCCTAAGTTTGATATAAGCGAATATGTAATGAAATATGGAAACATATTCTATTTGAGAATAATGGGGGAATCAGAACTTACATTCTTTGAAAAAGAATATTCAAAATATGTATCTGGACGTAAGAAAATATATTTTAATAGAGAAATAATCAAATTATTTAAGCAAGTTAGAAGTTTTTCAGAATGTCAGCCATTAAGAGGTAGCGAACAAGATTTGATGAAAGATTTTGATAAAAATTGGATTTTATATAAGGGGAATAATAAGTGCAGACTAAAAGATTACAAATATATTAAGATAGAAGATTACAAGAAAATATATGAAGAGAAATACGATTATATGGAAAAAATGGCAGAAATAAATTACACGAAGAGTAATCAAGTCATTGCAGTAATTTCAGTGATTATTGCAATTTTAGCTATAATATGTTCATAAAGGCATAAAAGAGAAGAAAAGCATAAATTTAGAGAAGAATATGGAATTGGTAGAGAATTAATAAAATCAATTCAAGACTTTTTGAAGAGTATTTTTATCGTATATCTATGGAAAATTGAATATATGCTTCAAAAATCCGTGATGACCATAGCTTTTCGAGGATAACTGGAAACAAATATTGAACTGGAAAAGAGTTTGGTTAAATTATTAAGATAGATATTGGAGGAGGTATCATACTCTTAAATTATGTACTATATTGTAGATGAAGTAAATATAAATAAAAAACAGGAGTGGAAGAAATTTGTCAATTAATTTATATGATAATCCTAGAAAATTGTATAAATATTATCCATTATCAAAGGAATATGCAGTAAAATTAGCAGATGATGAAAAAGGTACAGATATCTTAATGTTTACGCCTAATTTATCAAGAGAAGATGCAAGCAGTATTGGAGAAGTAATAGATAAATGGAGAGCAATAGCGTTAGATGGATATATATTTTATACATCACCACAATTTTTTAATGATCCATTTGACACACAGTTACCCAATGCGCCAGAAATTGTTCCGTCAATTAAGAAGAGAAAAGAAATTATTAAAGTATTAAAAAGAGTAATTTCTATTAAGAAAGATGAAATAAATAGGTTGATTTATTCAGAGAATTTTGATAGGGCTTTAAATATCGTAATAGAGAATCAATTACCAAATAGAGATTTATCGATGACATTATTAAAGAAAATAAAGCAGCATAAGATATCATACAAGGAAGAGATAGTGATTTCTTGTTTTTCAGAAGTGAATAATTCAAAATTAATGTGGGCACATTATGCAGATGGCTATTCAGGTTTATGTATTGAGTATGATTTTGCTAAATCGAAAGATAAGGCATTCTTAGAAGGGATTGCTAAGGTTGAATATACAAATAAAAAACCATGTGTAGAACAGTTTGAAAATGAAGAAGAATATGTATCAAGGACTATATTGACAAAATCTGAGTGTTGGTCTTATGAGCGAGAATGGCGTTCAAGAAAAATTGGAGAATATTCAATGTGGAAATCAAAAAGTTATCCCATAATTAAAGTGAAGGATTACATAACAGCAATTTATTTAGGATGTAATATGCCATATGAATATCAAAATGAAATAATTAAGCAATATAAGAACACTGGGGTTAAAGTGTTTAAAATGGTATTATGTGAAGATATATATGATATGTACTTTGAACAGTGTTAATTTATTATATAATTATAATGAATATATTGTAATCATAAAGAGTACCTGAATGCAGCAAGTTATGCAATATGTATCTGTATCAGGTTCATACATGAAAAACAGGTAACAAGGATTATTTTGTTTCATGGTGTTATCATTCCCACAGATACTTAGCACCATCAAGCAGATCAATGATAGCTGTAAGCATATTGTTATAGTCGGTCTGTAGTTCCTTGATTTCATTGCATGTAGGAAGATTATTTAAAGTTGGATGTTTACAGTCTCGCAAATGCTTTCTGCATTTCAAGTAATTGCAGATACAGAGCATTAATAGTCTGTACAAGATGATATATGGTTTCTTTCTTGCCAACAACGCAGATGCGGTTATAGAGGCAAGAAAGGACAAAGTAATCCTTCTTCATCATGCCGCTGGCAAGGATATGGGCTTCGATTTGTTTACGTTCAGAATCGCTGATTCTAAAACTTATAGTTCGCAAAAATATCATACGAAAAGAAGGATAAAAAGAAAAAGGATTAATCATTGTAATAATGACTAACCCTGTTTTTATTTAATCCATCATAAGTCAAACTCTCACGAAGACAGCCCCTCAAAAAGTTTGATTACGGCGCGTAAAAGCCGGTTGCGTCAAGCATAGAAAACCTTAAACCATAATTCTTACAGCCTCTTGGTCGCGTAGTATGAGCGTATTTTGCAACAAGTGCTGCTGCTAGGCTCCGTCATTTTAGCCAATAAACTGAAACACTTATTTCTTTTTCTTCCACGCAAGCAGTCTCTCCACATGTAGCGGTTTCCCCTGAATAGCCTGCACCTTCAATCTGTTCTCCTCACTGAACCCAACCAGAATATCATGATTAGCCTCAGCCAGATAATCGATGATACCATCGATATCAGACTTCGTGTTCTTCGGACAATGAATATACAGATGCTTATTTGCGGAAATATGCAGTGTATATGAGATACTGAAATGATACCACAGAATCTTGTGCAGGGTAGAGTATTTGTAAATCCATAAAATCTCTTTGATAGCACGATGGCATTGCCATAAGGCGAGGTCATGATAAAATAGTGCTCTGTGATAAACATATCCTCGGTGGCAAGCTGTGGCAGTGTCGCAAGCTCCTCCTCAGCCTCGGCAAGCAGCTTGTGTGGGTTGCCGAATACAACAAGATTCTGACATGCCGGTGCCAAAACAGGAAACCTGATGCACAGGATGTAGAATATCAGGCTGATAACAGCATAGATGAGAGTACCAAAATAAAAAACAAACATAAAAATAGTAGTTTTCAAATGGTACTCAGGCTCGTTAAGATAGCAGCCTGTTATGGTATCGGAGAGTCCCTTGGAATCCCAACTCAGATCCTTCGACAGTTTATTTACAAACTGTGTGTAGGTGCCCTTGCCCTTTACGATTTTACCGACCACCGTGAGCTTATCTATAGAGGGCAGACCCTCCTCACAGGTGATGGTGCAAGCAGAACAATAGAGCAGTGCTCATCGCGCATGCAGTAGTAGTAATAGCCCTTGATGTCGTTGCCGTCCTTCATGGTGTAGCCGGTAAAGTAAAGCTTTTTAAGGGTGGTTTTTACATATCTGTCCGAATCCTTGTATGCAGCTTCAAAGCTGACCGAATCATCAATATGTATGGGCGATAAAATATCTCCGAGTGAAAATGCAAACCATAGCACGGTAAGCAGAATGATGTATACAATCGGGGAGAAAAGACGCCTTTTGTAAAATGCTTTGATGTTTTTTGTTATGTAGTGTTCGTAATTATCAATCATATGCTTAGTATAATGGTTTTTGTGCCTTATATCAACCTTGATTTTGAGACATTTAATTGTTATTATATAATTATTAAGTAACTATTCAGAACCACTGAGAACAAAAAAGCTGATGCGTCATGCTCGCATGTAAGCAGCAGGTTTTCTTGTTCTCAAGGTGGCTCGAATAGAGCCACCCCCACACATATGAGCAAAATTAGCTGCAAAGCAGCGGGAAAGCACGAGCATCGTGCGGTTTTGCGAATGTGCGTGGGATGGTTCTGAATAGTTACGGTAAATAGAAACACGAAATGAGGTAATTATGGAAGCATACACGAGTTTTGCCCGGGTGTATGACATGTTCATGGACAATGTGCCATATGAGGTGTGGGGCAGATATATTGTCGAAAAACTGCGTGCAAATGGCATAGACAGTGGATATGTCGTGGACTTAGGCTGTGGTACGGGAAAGCTTACCACGCTTCTTGCAGATGCGGGCTATGATATGATAGGCATTGACAATTCTTTTGACATGCTTGATATGGCGCTTGAGAGAGAGGATGACAGAATCCTTTATCTGATGCAGGATATGAGAGAGTTTGAACCGGGAGAAAAGGTGAGTGCCGTCGTAAGCGCATGTGACAGCATCAATTATATTCTTGAGCCTGAGGATCTTCAGGCAGTTTTTTTCTGCGTGAGCGAAAGTCTTAAAGAGGGTGGCATTTTTATATTTGATATCAATACTCAATATAAATATGAGGTGCTCATGCTGATAATACCATAGCTGAAAACCGTGATGAGGCAGCTTTATATGGGATAATTATTATGATGCCGATGAGAAAATAAACGAGTATGACCTGACACTTTTTTATAAAGGAGCAGTCAGAGGATGAGGATGACATCTACAAGAAGTTTGAGGAAACTCATTTCCAGAGATGCTATGAGATTTCAGAGCTTAAGGAGCTTCTTGAGCAGTCGGGACTTGTGTTTGATGCGGTGTATGATGCGTACACAGACGATCAGGTGAAGTGTGACAGTGAGAAGGTCACTGTAATTGCACATAAAGCATAGAATTAGATAATGAGAGGTAAATTATGTCAGATTATATAGTAAGAGCAACAGCGGCGGATGCCAATATCAGAGCATTTGCTGTAACATCAAAGGAGATGGTGGAGACCGCCAGAGAGGATCACATGACAACACCTGTCATGACGGCGGCACTTGGCAGACTTCTTTCTGCGGGAGCCATGATGGGCGCTATGATGAAGGGCGATAAGGATATCATAACTCTTCAGATACAGTGCAGCGGACCTGCAAAGGGGCTTACCGTCACAGCGGATTCGCACGGCAATGTAAAGGCTTTGCCATGAATCCACAGGTTGAGCTGCCACTCAATGCAGCAGGCAAGCTTGATGTGGGAGGAGCGCTTGATCTTGGTATACTCACAGTTATAAAGGATATGGCTTAAAGGAGCCGTACTCAGGTCAGTGTGAGCTTAAAACAGGTGAGATAGCTGAGGATCTGACCTATTATTTTGCCACATCTGAGCAGATTCCATCGGCGGTTGGTCTTGGCGTGCTGGTGGATAAGGACCAGAGCGTAAAGCAGGCCGGTGGATTTATCATCCAGCTTATGCCGTTTACACCGGAGGAGGTTGTGGACAGGCTTGAAAAGAAAATCACAGAGATTGATTCGGTGACACAGATGCTTGACAGGGGACTGACTCCGGAGCAGATACTTGAGGAAATTTTAGGGGATTTCGGGCTTGAAATCACAGATACGACTGAGACACGCTTCCACTGTGACTGTTCAAAGGAGCGTGTGAGCAGAGCACTTTCCACACTGAGCAAAAAGGATCTTGATTCCATTATCGCAGATGGTGAAAGCATTGAGGTAAAGTGCCAGTTCTGTAATAAGGCATATGAGTTTACGGTGGATGAGTTGAAGGAGATGCGCTAATTGAAGGACGGATATATAAAGGTCGCTGCAGCGACACCAAAGGTAAAGGTAGCTGATACTGTATACAACGGACAGCTTATTAAAGCTCTTATGAAGGAGTGCACTGACAACGGGGCAAAGGTGGTTGTTTTCCCGGAGCTTTGCATTACCGGGTACACCTGTCAGGATCTTTTCTGGCAGGATAAGCTCATAGCTTCAGCAGAGGATGAGCTTATAGGAATAGCTGATTACAGCAGGAGCCTTGACGGCATATTTTCATAGGGCTTCCATATGAGATAAACGGCATGCTATACAATATGGCGGCAGTCGTATCGCGCGGAGAGGTGCTTGCATGGTGCCAAAGACATTTCTGCCAAATTACAATGAGTTTTATGAGGCAAGGCATTTTGCATCGGGAGAAAACCTTAGCACATATGTCACACTGAAAAATGGACAGCAGGTGTCTGTAGATACTGATTTTATTTTTAGCTGCAAGCAGCTGCCAAAACTTAAGATAGCGGTGGAGCTTTGTGAGGATCTCTGGACTCCGAACCCGCCGAGCATCAGACACGCGATGTCGGGTGCCACTGTGATTGTAAATCTATCAGCATCAGATGAGGTGACAGGCAAGGCAATATACAGGAGAGAGCTTGTGAGCGGACAGTCTGCCAGATTAATCTGTGGATATATTTATGCGTCAGCGGGAGACGGTGAGTCCACACAGGATGTGGTCTACTCAGGACACAATCTCATCTGTGAAAACGGAAATGTGCTTGCCGAGTCAAAGCGCTTTACAAATGAGACTATATACAGCGAGTTTGATGTAGAAAGAATAGAGACTGAGAGGCGCAGGATGACAACATTTGTTGTCGAGGATGATCACAGATGGGCTGAATTTGATCTTGAGGTAAAGGATACCACTCTTAGCCGCTATGTAAATCCGGCTCCTTTTGTTCCTGCAGATAAGACAGACAGGGACAGACGCTGTGATGAGATTCTTATGATTCAGGCTATGGGGCTTAAAAAGAGATTAGAGCATACCAACTGCAAGACAGCAGTTATAGGTATTTCAGGAGGACTCGACTCCACACTGGCACTGCTTGTCACGGTGAGAGCATTTGACCTTTTGGGAAAGGATCACAAGGATATAGCGGCAGTTACTATGCCGGGCTTTGGAACAACAGACCGCACATATGACAATGCGGTAAATCTCATTAAATGCCTTGGAGCTACATTTATCGAGGTGGATATAAAGGATGCCGTAAATATACATTTCAGGGATATCGGACAGGATCCGTCTGTGCATGATGTCACCTACGAGAATGGACAGGCACGCGAGCGCACACAGATACTTATGGATATTGCAAACAAGGAAAACGGAATGGTTATAGGTACAGGAGATTTGTCAGAGCTGGCACTCGGCTGGGCTACCTACAACGGAGACCATATGTCCATGTATGCGGTAAATGCTTCGGTTCCAAAGACTCTGGTGCGTCATCTGGTAAAATACTATGCAGATACCTGCGGCAGCGATTTGCTGGAAGTACACTTCTTGATGTGCTTGATACACCTGTTTCTCCTGAGCTTTTACCACCTGAAAACGGTAAGATTTCACAGAAGACAGAGGATCTTGTGGGCCCTTATGAGCTGCATGACTTCTTCCTTTACAATATGCTGCGCTGCGGCTATGCTCCTGCCAAGGTTTACCGCCTTGCAAGGATAGCATTTGAAGGAAAATATGATGATGAGTTTATTCTCAAATGGCTTAAGAACTTCTATCGCAGATTTTTCGCACAGCAGTTCAAGCGCTCATGTCTGCCGGATGGACCAAAGGTAGGAACAGTGGCGGTCTCACCGAGAGGAGACCTAAGGATGCCTTCGGATGCGTGCGGACGTATCTGGATGGATGAAGTTGATAAGCTGTAATAGTAAGAGGAAAACAATGGGAAAGACACATAAGAAAACTGATAGAAGGCAGGAAAGCATAGAACGTGCAAGGCACAGTGACAGGCGCATGAAAATAGGCGCAATAGTCCTTTGTGCAGCGATAGCCATAATAACATTTGTGGCTGTGGGCATGCAGCTTTTGGTTCCTGTTACACAAGCAGCGGTAAGTGCTGATAATAAGACACGCTCAGGGAATGTTGATGTGCAGAAGAATAATAATTCACTTACCGCATCTAAAATGGATTCAGTAAAAAGGCAAAACAGCTCAGAAGATGATGTAAACGCTGCGGAGCAAAGCAGCGAGCCTGACAAGGAAACGAAGCTTGATGAGATACTTCAAAGTGCAGAGTATCCGGTGCAGCTAAAGGAGCTTGCGAAGAAGAATGATGAGGCAATTGACTTCATATATGAGTATCCTAAGGAGCATTCGATAGAGCATGATATTGATCTGACTGCAGAGGCTTCGCAGGATACAGTACCTCTATTGCAGCAGTGGGATAAGAGATGGGGCTATGAAAAGTACAGCGGTAATTATTTTGCGGCGAGTGGCTGCGGTCCGACTGCACTTTCGATGGTTGTATTATATCTGACGCATGATGCACAGGCATCACCTCTTGCAGTGGCAGAGTATGCAAAGGAGGCCGGCTACAGTGTGGACGGCTCCGGAAGTGCATGGGATCTTATTAGCAAGGGCTGCAGACACTACGGCGTAAATGCTAAGACTATAAAGGAGGATGAGGATACATTTAAAGAAAGGCTTGATGAGGGCAATCTGATAGTCGTAAATGTCGGTCCGGGAGATTTCACAGACAATGGACATTTTATGGTGATCACAGGCTATGATGATGAGGGCTTTACTATAAATGATCCAAACAGTATCATAAAGAGCAATACCCACTGGCAGTTTGAGAGGCTGAGTTCACAGATCAGGGCTGCATGGAGGATGTTTGTGTAGATAATAGCAGCAACACATGCATTTATGCTGATTTTTGTGATGCATATGGAAAATTAAAAAATAAGAAATAATAAAACCTGCTGTGTCATGCTTGTCTGACACAGCAGGTTTTTATTAAATTCATGAATAATCATAAATGAGGGGCAAAATACTTTTTGACCCCTCATATCATTAGTATAGTGTACTAAATTTATACGGACTAATAATAAACAGTAAAGTATGGTATGCAGATTATAGCAATTGAATACCATGCTCCTCACATTCCTTAATTGTCTCCTCAGGCCACAGTGAGCTCTGTACCTCACCGATATGAGCCTTTCTGAGGAAGAACATACAGATTCGTGACTGTCCGATTCCGCCTCCGATAGTGTACGGAAGCTCCTTGTTGAGGATAGCCTTCTGGAATGGAAGCTTAGCACGCTCAGGACATCCGGCCTTGTCAAGCTGCTCCTTCAGAGATTTTTCATCTACACGTATACCCATTGATGAAAGCTCAAGTGCGATATCAAGAACAGGATAGTATACGATGATATCAGCGTTTAAAGCCCAGTCGTCATAGTCAGGGGCACGTCCGTCGTGAGGCTCTCCGTTTGCAAGTTTGTCACCAATCTGCATTACACAGATTGCACCTTTGCCTTTGCAAAATAATACTCGCGCTCCTTTGGAGTATTGTCCGGGAACATTTCCTCAAGCTCTGATGTGGTGACAAAGGTGATATCCTTTGGCAGAATCAAATCTATGTAGTCGTACTGTATAGCCATATACTGCTCGGTCTTGCGCAGGCATTTGTATACTGTCTTTACTGTTTCCTCAAGGAAATCTAAGTTTCTGTCCTCCTTGCGGATGACCTTTTCCCAGTCCCACTGGTCAACAAATATAGAGTGGATATTGTCAGTCTCCTCATCACTCTTATGGCATTCATATCTGTGTAGATGCCCTCGCCGAGAGAGAAGCCGTATTTCTTTAATGCATATCTCTTCCACTTGGCAAGAGAGTGAACGACCTCAGCCTCCTTGTCACCCTGCTCAAGGATGCCGAAGGTAACAGGTCTTTCATATCCGTTTAAGTTATCGTTTAAGCCTGTGGTAGGGTCAACGAAAAGCGGTGCTGAAACACGTGTCAGGGAAAGACGCTGTGCGAGCATGCCCTGGAAGAAATCCTTAACAGTCTTGATGGCAAGCTGTGTATCGTGAAGATTCAGTGCCGAAGAATAGTTCTTTGGTATTGTTAATTTGCTCATTTTCGATTAAACCTCGTTGTATTATTAATTTTTAAATAAAATTCCTTTAACCTGATTATTATATCACAATTTTTCTAGAAAGATAGTCCATAATATGATAAAATTAGATAGTTTAAAGAAAAACAATATCGTTTTACCTTATTTTTACGAGTTTAAGGTGTTAATGAAAGGTAGTAGATTATATGAGAAAAAGAGATATGACCTTTGCTTCGGCGGTGCTTGAGGCAATAGATGCGCTTTTAGCTCTTGCGTATATAGGCTTACAGATTTATTATGGAGTGTGCTATCACATACAGGTATTTAAGTTTGTGGCCAATATACTTGTGCTTTTGCTTGTATACATTGCAATCACATGGCTGCAGCATTATCCGGAAAAGCTCAATCACATAGCAGCGGAGCTGTGTGTGGGCAATATCAGAAAGTATTCACTCAGGCTTTTGATGTTTGTAAAGCTTGTTTTTACTGCGGGGCTTTTGGTGCCATGCGTGTGTGATGCGTTTGGAATAGCAATCCGCGATGTATACAGCCTCATTATGATAGGGCTCATCCTTGTGGTGACGGCATATTATGAGTACAGGATATTTCAGGAAATAAAGTCATTGCGGAAATAATATAGGAGAAATAAAATGCAGCTTAGTATAGAAGAAGTTAAAAAGCTGGATAGTAACAGCTATCAGATAATAGATATAAGAAGTGAGGAAGAGGTGGCGCACGGTGCCATAAAGGGAGCACTCAATATTCAGGCAGAGGAAATAGAGTCAGATGATAGGGTGGTGCATGATAAGAAGCTTGTCATAGTCTGCAGCCGTGGTAAGACGAGTGTGGATGTGGCAGAGTATCTCACAGAAAAAGGCTTTGATGCGGCAAGCTTAAAGGGAGCTATATAAGCTGGCTGCTTGATGCCATGAAAGAGGATGAGGTGGCAGAGCGCGATATAAAGACAGATGTGGAGCAAAGCATCAGAAAGAAATTTAAGAAATCCATCTGGCGCAAGTTTACAAAGGCGATAAACACCTATGAGCTTGTAAAGCCGGGGGATAAGATTGCGGTGTGTATCTCGGGAGGTAAGGATTCCATGCTCATGGCAAAGCTTTTTCAGGAGCTTAAGCATCACAACAAGTTTGATTTTGATGTGAAGTTTCTCATCATGGACCCGGGCTACAATGAGGCAAACAGGCATGTCATAGAGGAAAACTGCAGGAACCTTGGCATCCCTGCCACTATTTTTGAGTCAGATATATTTGATGCTGTATATGATATCGAAAAATCGCCATGCTATTTATGTGCGAGGATGAGAAGAGGACATCTGTATGCATTTGCAAAGGAGCTGGGCTGCAACAAAATTGCGCTCGGACATCACTATGATGATGTTATCGAGACGATACTCATGGGCATGCTCTACGGTGCACAGGTACAGACCATGATGCCTAAGCTTCACAGCACAAACTTTGAGGGCATGGAGCTTATCAGGCCTCTTTACCTGGTCAGGGAGGACGATATCAAGGCCTGGCGTGATTACAACGGTCTGCATTTCATACAGTGTGCCTGCAAGTTTACAGATACCTGTACCACCTGCAATAATGAGGAAAACCGCTCAAAGCGTGTTGAGATAAAGCAGCTCATCGCTAATCTTAAAAAGGTGAATCCTTTTGTCGAGGCAAATATATTTAAGAGCGTGGAGAATGTAAATCTGGCTACGGTTGTAGCATATAAAAAGGATGGCATAAAGCACAGCTTCCTAGATCACTATGATGAATAAGACAGATATATTTCAGGAGGGCATTGTATGGCAGATATCATGGATTATATTGACTGGCGTGGAGACATAGGCTTTGATGAGGTGCATGTAAATGAGGTGGACGGACTGATTTTTTCACAGCTTATTTATGTGCAGATGAAGCCATATATGCCGGATGCAAAGAAGTCATACCTTACGATAAAACAGCTTTCAAGCCTTTACTGCGCGGACCACAGTGACGATGAGATTGAGCAGATGCCTAATCTTTTCCGCCATTCCGCGAGGCTACTTCAAAAGCTGGCGCACTCAAGGCGCTATGCTGACTGCATTTTGAGATATTATATATACGATATAAGTGAAAAAGAGGAGTCGCAGTTTTCTGCGGTTACGATAGAACTGCCTGACGGCACATATTTCATTTCCTACAGTGGTACAGACCATTCCGTGGTCGGCTGGAAGGAAAACTTTAATCTAAGCTATCTCGATGAGACACCGGGACAGAACAAGGCGAAAAAATATTTAAAGCAGGTGGCAGCATATATATGCAATGATGATAGGGTCATAAATGAAAAAGCCATAAATGATAAAGCTTTAGATGATGAAAATATCAACAATAAAAGCATCAATACAAGAAGGCTGTGGATAGGCGGGCACTCAAAGGGTGGAAATCTGGCAGTGTTTGCCGCCATGCATGTGGATAAAGAGGTGCAGGATGTCATTATTAAGGTGTTTAATTTTGACGGGCCGGGCTTCAATCACAAGATGATATATACGGCAGGCTACAAAAGAATTTTTGACAGAATAGAGACATTTCTGCCACAGTCGTCTATTGTTGGCTTATTGCTTGAGCATGTGGACGATTATGAGGTGGTAAGAAGCCATAATTCGGGGCCGCTGCAGCATGATGCTTTTTCATGGGAGATAATGGGCGGAAGTATCATAAAGGCGGATGGGCTGGACAAAAACAGTGTGCGCCTTGACAAGACACTCAGAAACTGGATAGGCAGCATGGATGAGGCGCAGCGAAAGCAGTTTGTAAATGTGCTTTTTTCAATTGCATCGGACTCCAATTTTGAGAACCTTGACCAGATGTCATTTAAGCAGCTTATTGAGATGATAAAGGCTGCCGATGAGCTGTCAAAGGCTGACTGGAGCATGCTTAAGGATACAGTAAGACTCCTGATTTCTGCCGGTGTCGGCGTGGTCAGGGATGAAAAGGAGAAATAAATGTTAAATCAGTTTTCAAGAACACAGCTTTTGCTTGGAAAAGAGGCGATGGATAGGCTAAAGGGCGCAAGAGTCGCAGTATTTGGAATAGGAGGAGTGGGCGGATATGTCTGCGAGGCACTAGTCAGAAGCGGCGTGGGAGCGATTGACCTTATCGATGATGACAAGGTGTGTCTTACAAACCTAAACAGGCAGATAATCGCAACCAGAAAGACCATAGGAAAATACAAGACAGATGTGATGGAGGAGAGGATTCATGATATTAATCCTGATGTCAGTGTCGTGACGCACAGGTGTTTCTTTTTGCCGGAAAATGCTGATGAATTTCCGTTTGAAGAGTATGATTATATAGTTGACGCGGTTGATACGGTCACAGCAAAGATTGCGCTTGTCATGAAGGCACAGGAGAAAAATGTGCCTATCATAAGCAGCATGGGAGCGGGAAATAAGCTGGATGCAAGTGCATTTAAGGTGGCTGATATATATAAGACCAGCATGTGTCCGCTTGCAAAGGTCATGCGCCGTGAGCTTAAAAAACGTGGCGTGAAAAAGCTCAAGGTGGTATACTCTGAGGAGAAGCCTACAAGACCGATAGAGGATATGTCTATAAGCTGCAGAAGCAACTGCATCTGTCCGCCGGGTGCCGAACACAAGTGCACAGAGCGCAGGGATATTCCCGGAAGCCTTGCATTTGTACCATCAGTGGCAGGACTTATCATCGCGGGCGAGGTGGTACAAGACATAGCCTTTGACAGGGTATGATGAAGAATACAATTACGAAAAGAGAGGAATAAAAATGCCAGTATTTGATTTTAGCGATACACCGGTAGCAAACGAGCATCCGGAGTGTACATATGAGACATTTCATTCGACAGAGACAAAGGCATCGGCCGATAAACCGATTGTTGTGATAGACAATAAGCAAAAGGAGTGGGCGCACCATGCGCTCGGTATGTTTACAAATCCGATAAAGCGTACATCCTTTGAATTTGAGGATGGTGATGGGGTGACCAGTGCAGATATCCTGCGCATTGATTCCCGCTTCGTTAGCCTTTTTAAGTGGCTTGGCGAAAATCACATAAAGGTACAGCTTTCAGGAGCCAATACACCTGACGGATACGCGGTATACAGGGTGAGAGAGGTGGCTCTCGGCAGAGGCACAAAGCTGTCTGCGGAGGACGGATTCTTACAGTATATGATGGAGAGGCTCTTTGCGAGCACCATGCCTGAGGATGAGCCTGACTCGATGATTACGAGGAAGAGGGCGACAGCATGAAGCTCACCAGTATACAAAGCATTACAGATTTCATGACCTGTGCAGGTCGTACACTGCCTGACAATATACTGCTGTGGGCCAGAAGAAACCTGGCAGTTGCGCGTTCAAGCGAGGTATCACCTGAGGAGAGACGCCATGCGCAGAGAGCACTTTCCATCATGATGAATATCCAGTGGAAGGGAAATTACTTTGAGGCAATCGACCCTGTTGAGGCAAGACGCATACTCGATGAGGAGCTCTATGGCATGGAGAGCGTGAAGCAGAGAATTATTGAGACCATTATCCAGATAAACAGGACGCATACACTTCCTGCCTACGGACTGCTGCTCTGCGGACCGGCAGGAACGGGAAAGTCACAGATTGCATATGCTGTTGCACGTATACTCAAGCTTCCATGGACCACACTCGATATGAGCTCCATAAATGATGCAGAGCAGCTCACAGGAAGCTCAAGAATCTATTCAAACGCAAAGCCGGGAATCATTATGGAGGCATTTTCACAGGCGGGAGAGTCAAATCTTGTATTTATCATCAATGAGCTCGACAAGGCCTCAAGCAAAAACGGCAACGGAAATCCGGCAGATGTGCTTTTGACACTGCTTGACAATCTGGGCTTTACAGACAACTATATGGAGTGTATGGTGCCGACCGTCGGAGTATATCCGATTGCAACAGCCAATGATAAATCACAGATTTCTGCACCGCTTATGTCACGTTTTGCGGTGATTGATATTCCGGACTATACCGATGAAGAGAAGAAGGTCATCTTCCAGAGATTTGCCCTGCGCAAGGTATTTGAGCGAATGGGAATGAAGGAGGAGGAGTGCGTTCTCACAGAGGACGGACTTGATGCAGTGATTAAGCTTCACGAGAACACATCGGGCATAAGAGATCTCGAGCAGGCTGCAGAGCATCTGGCTGCAAATGCACTTTATCAGATAGAGGTTGATAAGGTAAAGCAGGTGGTATTTGACGCTGAGGCTGTTTTTGAGCTTTTAGGCTAGCAGGATATGATTACGGTTACAGGAATTGTTACGAAAATAAAAGGAGATTGTCAGGATGAGAGAATTTGGAAAATCCAGAAAATTAGATAATGTGCTTTACGATGTAAGAGGACCGGTGGTGGATGAGGCGGCCCGCATGGAGGAAAACGGCACAAATGTGTTGAAGCTCAATATAGGAAATCCGGCGCCGTTTGGCTTTAGGACACCTGATGAGGTGATATATGATATGTCACGCCAGCTCACGGACTGTGAGGGGTATTCCAACTCCAAGGGACTTTTTTCTGCAAGAAAAGCAATCATGCAATATGCACAGCTCAAAAAGCTTCCTAATGTGACGGTTGAGGATATCTATACCGGAAACGGAGTCAGCGAGCTTATAAACCTAAGCATGTCAGCACTTCTTGACAATGGTGATGAGGTGCTTGTGCCGGCACCGGACTATCCGCTTTGGACAGCCTGCGTTACACTTGCGGGAGGCACGGCAGTGCACTATATCTGTGATGAGCAGTCAGAGTGGTATCCGGACATAGAGGATATCAAAAAGAAGATTACAGACAAGACAAAGGCCATCGTAATAATAAACCCTAACAACCCTACGGGAGCGCTCTATCCAAGGGAGGTGCTGCAGCAGATAGCTGATGTGGCAAGAGAGCACGAGCTCATGATTTTTTCGGATGAGATATATGACAGGCTTGTGATGGATGACTATGAGCATGTGTCTATTGCGTCGCTTGCACCGGACCTCTTCTGTGTGACCTTCAGCGGTCTTTCTAAGTCACATATGATAGCAGGCTATCGTATTGGATGGATGGTTTTAAGCGGCAACAAGGCACTCGGAAAGGACTATATCGAGGGACTCAACATGCTCTCAAACATGCGTCTTTGCTCGAATGTTCCGGCGCAGTCGATAGTGCAGACAGCTTTAGGCGGATATCAGAGTGTAGGCGAGTATATTGTGCCGGGCGGACGAATCTATGAGCAGAGAGAGTACGTCTACAAGGCATTAAACGATATACCGGGAATTTCGGCAGTAAAGCCAAAGGCAGCATTTTACATATTCCCAAAGATTGATACTGCAAGGTTCAACATCACAAACGATGAACAGTTTGCACTTGATCTGCTTCGTGAGAAGAAGATACTCATCATCCACGGCGGCGGCTTCAACTGGGATAAGCCGGATCACTTCAGAGTGGTATATCTGCCTCGAACAGAGATATTAAAGGATGCCACAGGCAAGCTTGCAGACTTTTTGTCTTCATATAAGCAGAAATAATTATTGGCATAGATAATTATAAAACATATGATATATAAGCTCCGGCACAGAAAACTTTTTGTTCTGACCGGAGTTTTTATATTATGCTGTAATATTTTTTAAAAGTAACCTACCTGTAACTTTACATAATGTATTATACACTTGTATCGCGGGGCGGCTGCACTTTAAAGGACAGACCGCACAGCACTCAAAAATGTATAGAGAAGAAAAGGAGAATTAAATGGAACTGCTTAGGGTAGAACACTTATCAAAAATATATGGAGCCGGAGAAAATCAGGTCAAGGCTTTGGACGATGTGTCATTGAGCGTGGAAAAGGGAGAGTTTGTGGCAATAGTCGGGGCGAGCGGCTCCGGAAAATCCACACTGCTTCATCTGCTCGGAGGTGTTGACAGGCCAACAAGCGGAAAGGTGTATATAAACGGCACTGATATTTTTGCAATGAATGATGATGAGCTTGCCATATTCAGAAGAAGACAGGTAGGTATCATTTATCAGTTTTATAATCTGATACCTATATTAAATGTGGAGGAAAACATGGCAATCCCGATGGAGCTTGATGGAAGAAAGGTGGAAAAAGCACAGATGGATGACATGCTTTTACGCCTTGGACTTACAGAGAGACGCACTCATCTGCCAAACGAGCTTTCAGGAGGCCAGCAGCAGCGCACATCTATAGGAAGAGCCCTGATTACGAGACCATCTATAGTGCTCGCGGATGTAAACTGAACCCCATGTGCTTACTGTACATAGCGTGTACACAGTAGGATACATGACAATATAGGTACATGATACACAAGTAATGAGAAAAAATGTGTATGGAGTAGGAAGAAGTATTGATATCTGGTATGAGGAAAGACATCCTTGTAGCAGGTTTTTATTGTCTATAATAGACAGGTATAAAGGTAATATTTTAGTGGTATGTCCGAATAGCTTTTTTACGATAAGTGGGTATACTGGTGTGGTAAAGAGAAGAGGTGATGACTATGGCGTATTGCTATGATGGGAAAACATATGAAACGATAAAAGAAATGGCAGAGGAATATGGAATTGACCGTCAAAGAATATATTCCTTCCGGCGCCGAGGCTGGTCGCTAGAAGATGCAATGCAAATGTGTGTCAATGATGTGCGAGGAAGAGGGCGACTTTTTGAATACAATGGAAAGTTATATCGTTCGCCTAAAGCGTTGGCTGAAGAATATGGATTACCTTGGAATTCATTAGCACATTACATACAAAGGTGCAAAACAGTAGAAGAAGCGGTAGATCGTTGCAAAGAGGCACAAGAGAAGAAAATTATGCTATGGGGCAAAAAATATCAGAGCAGATATGAGGTGGCAACAGCATTTGGAATTAGAGAGACTTCCATTTCAGCCAGAATCCATACAAGAAACAGGACATTAGAAGAAATTGTTCTTGAACTATTGCAGAAAGAACCGATATGTTTTGAAGGAAAATCCTATAATACATTGGTAGAATTGTGTGCGGAGTATCAAGTGCAGCCCTGCAATGTTTTTGAACGCTTGAAATATGGGAAAACATTGGAGGAAGCTATTTATTTGCCGATCAGGAATAATGGGAAAAGATATGAAATTGAGTATGAAGGGAAAGTATATCAGAATGCTGCTTTTTTATGCAGGGAATATAATATCTCCAAGCTGTTAGTATATGGACAACAGCGCTATAAACCAGAATATTCGTTTATAGAATGTTTCCGTTTAGTGAAGCAATTACGGGATGAATGTGGGTGGCCCAAGACTGAGGTATTTGCTTTTATTCCAAGATGTAAGATTCAAGGGAAATTCTATAAAAGGATATCGGATTTTGCATCGGCTGTCGGCATGACCAGAGGGCAGATAGATACCTATAAATCCCGACACCATCATAAAAATATGATTGAAGCATTACAGGAAATGAAGAAAGACCGTATTCCAGCGTATAAGACGGAATACGGTCTTTTGCCATATAGTGAAGCCAGAAAGAAAAAATACACGTCTAAGCAGTTGGAACAGTTAGAATATGTCCCAAGTGCATTGCCGCGATACCCTATGCTTCAGTCCTTTGATTTTACACAAGACAGTATGGATATACTTCTTCGATATGAGGAATTATTTCAAAAGCAATCCCAATGTAAGAGAGAGTGGAGGGAACAAAGATAAAGGAGAGTGGGAAAAGAAGAGGGGAGAAGAATTATAGGAAATGTTTCTTTTCCGGTTTAGAGAAGCCCGGAAAAGAATGTGTTGATATCGGTATGGAAGATTTTTGCAAGGGCAACAAGTTCCGATACCTTGATGTTCATACGGTTGGTTTCCAGCTTGGCATAGGTACTTTTGGACATGGAGATACCCATCAGGTTTAATTTTGCAATGACCTGGTCTTGCGTAAGTTTATTTTGATAACGGATGGCTTGGATATTTTTGCCGATATCCATGTCTGGTCTGATCTTCTGCATGATAGAATCCTCTCATTTCTCAATGTTTCGCAATAAAGAAACTTTATATTGATTTTACTGATTTCACTTTTTATAATGTTTCGTAATAAGGAATTATTTGTGCAAAGGGGAATGATTATGCATCAGAGCGATATAGAACGGTTTGCTTTCCTGTTTTTATGTGGAAAGCGTGACAGGGAAATCCTGCTGGGAAAAGAAAAAATGACATTTTCAGATTTGGACAGGCTGACGTATGTTACCGATTTCCTTGGTCTGACAAGATTGAACCTGGATATTTGGCATCATTATGGAGAACAATTCCGAGAACATTTTCAAAGACTGGAACAGTTATATGATGAAACCTGCAGTATTGTTTCTTGTGATATAACCGAAATTGATTTATATTTGCAGGATAGATGGTTACAGGAATTTTGTAACAATGTACCAGACAGAAAGATCCGGAAGGAACTAAAAGAATTAGTCAAAAAGATCTATAAAGAAAAGGGAATGGAAATCCCAGAAGAGACAGGCATCATTTAGGTGTCTGTCTTTTCTTTTGGAAGAGAGGTGATAGCAAAGGTGAGTATCAGTATCCATGAATTATTGGCAGTAGCCAGGGAGTCGGAGGGTGTGAAGGCAGTACAGGGAGATGCCATGCTATGTGAGAAACGGTTTGCACCGGACACCCGGTATATGGTGGAGTTTTTAGTGTTGAAGCAGACAGAGAAGTTTGAGGAAGCGGGAATATATCATCGTTATTTTTTAACAAAGAAAGCATATTACGAAATGATAGAGTTACAGAGCCAGGGAATCCTTCGCTTTCAAAGACAGGCTCTTGTTTTGGAAGGAACACTGCATTATCTTCCTGTCCAAACATTTTTTCGAGACCAGGAGTAGGAAGAACAACAGGCTGGAAAGAAAAGAATGCCTGCCGGGGCGCGCCTTTGGGGGCAAGGGCTCTTTCAACGGAAATTTTACATAGAACAGAAAAGAAGGGAGTGGTAAGTGATGGTCATTGGAATCGACCATGGATATTATGCCATCAAAACAAAGCAGGTGTGTTTCCCCACAGGGATCATCCGGTATGAATACGAACCCTATACCATGCAGAATGTTCTCCAGTACCAGGGAGAATATTATGTGTGTGGGACTGGGAGACAGACATTGGTAAAGGACAAGACCGCCAACGACAATTATTATCTTTTGACGCTGGCAGCGCTGGCACAGGAGATTCGAAAGCGAAAGGGGGAAAGGACAGCGAAAGTTGTTCTTGCAGCCGGACTTCCCCTTACCGGGTTTGGAAGGGAAAAACAGAAATTCAAGGAATATCTATTTCAAAAACAGCTAATCCGTTTTTTATATGAAGGGGAACGCTATGAGATCCAGATTGAGGATGTGAAATTGTTCCCCCAGGGATATTCAGCCTGGCTCTTTATCCAGAGTATTTAAAAGATGAGCCTTCTGTGCTTCTTGTGGATATCGGAGGCTGGACGGTGGACTTGATGCGGCTTGATAATGCTGTTCCTAACGCAGCTACCTGTAGAAGTCTGGAACTGGGTGTCATCCGTTGTATGGATGAGATCAGAGAACAGGTAAGGAGAAATACAGGACTGTCGGTAACGGAGACGCAGATCGAGCGTGTCTTACGTGGAAAACCCAGCAGCATGCCTGCGGAAGTGGTGTCTTTGATTGAGAGGCAGGGCAGGCTTTATATTGAGAAAATCCTGTCTGCGATCACCGAGGCAGGCTTTGACCTGCGGGCAGTCCCTTCCGTTTTCATGGGAGGCGGTGCTGCTATTTTTAAACACCGTGTAAGCGAGCAGGACCGCCTGTGTCGCCCGATTTACTTGACGGACGTCCATGCCAACGCTGCCGGATATGAACGGATTGTGGGGCAGATGAGGACGCTGTGAGCCGCCCGGTCTTTTCCTTCCGCCCAAACCTTAAGAACCCGGAACATGAAAAAGCGTGGCAGCTTTTGATGGAGATTCCGACAGGGCAGAGGAACCAGTATCTGGTGGATGTGATCCTGGAACAAGAAGAGAGGGAAACTTTAAAAAGACTCATTCAGGAGGCTGTTCGGGAAGAGTTAAAATGTGGCGATGTGGAACGGATGCAGCACAGGAAAAGGAAGAAATTCCCGGTCAGATGCTGGATTTTTTATTTCAGATGGAGCAGGAGTAAAGGGGGTGAGGCCTATGGGCAAGGAAAGTATGGCATTGTTGGATATGCTTGGGTTTTGCATACCTTTGACATGGATTCTTTAGTGGGTATTGTGAATAGCTTTCTTTCAAATTTTGGAGTATGTTGTGTATAACAAAACGAAAGGGGAAAACGCTTATGGAAGAGATGAAGAACATATGCGGAAAGATCCCGGTGGAATTACATGAGAAGGTACGAGCCGAGATCGAAGAAAGGGAAACAAGTACACAGATCTTTATCCGGCAGGTGATCGAAGAACACTTTAACAGACTGGAGAACAAAGGAGAAGAAAGCATGGAAAAAAGAACATTAGCAGTACAGGTCACAGAGGAATTATTCCAGAGAGTCAAATGGGCAGTCACAAAGGAAGGCATCAAACAGAAAGATTTATCATCCGCATCATCGAAAAAGCGGTGGAGAGGTAGAAGCCAAATGGCAGGAACTGGAACAGCCGGAGGAAATCGAAGAAACAGACAATCTGAAAGAAGCGGAAGATACTAGTGAAGAAGAGGTGGTGGAAACCGCAGAGGAAGAGATGGATGCAGAAATTTCTGAGGATGAAGAGGAAGAAGAGATTCCAGAATCCGAGGAAGAAACCGAAGAGATCGCATAATGCCAAACGCATAGAACTATAAAACCAGCAGGCGGTGTGGGAGAAAACCATGCCGCCTGCTTTTTTCAGCAAAGGAGGTTGATTGCCGCAACCATTCGATTTTTTGATTTATTCAGCGGGATCGGGGGATTCCGGGAAGGGTTAAGACGTGCAGGCGGTTTTACCTGTGTGGGACACTGCGAGGTGGATGCTTATGCGGATAAGAACTACCGATTGCTGTTCGACACAGAAGGGGAGTGGTTTTGCAATGACGCAAGAACAATCGAAACTGAACGAATGCCGGACTTTGATCTTTTGTGTGCAGGATTTCCTTGCCAGGCATTCTCTATCGCCGGAAAGCGGGAAGGATTTGCAGATGCCAGAGGAACTCTGTTCTTCGAGATTGCCAGATTGGTTGCAGACAAGCGACCTGCGTATTTCATCCTTGAAAATGTTCCCGGACTGCTTTCGCATGACAAAGGCAGGACGTTTCACACCATCCTCAGTACGCTATCTGAGCTGGGGTACGGTGTGGAATGGAAAGTGCTTAACAGCAAGGATTTTGGAGTCCCCCAATCCAGAAAACGGGTGTATCTTGTCGGATATCTTGATCGAAGATGTGCCGGAAAAATATTACCTTTCCCAGCAGCAAATGGAACGTCTCTTATACAAATCCGAACAGGCAGCCAAGGGAAAAGAGTGTACAGCCCGGAAGGATTAAGCTGTACTTTGACATCGCTGGCAGGCGGTATGGGTGGAAAAACTGGATTGTATGAGATGGGTATTCCCATCAAGGAGAATACCAAGCAGGGATATAAGATGGCGTATCCGGGAGACAGCATTGACTTAGGATATGCAGGCATGAATACCAGAAGAGGGCGTGTGGGGCATCAGATCGCCCATACCCTTACCACAGGAATCCAGCAGGGAACGCTTCATTTTGTGGATCTGTCTGTGCCGCCTCTTGTCACAGAGCAGTGCAGGTGTCTGAATACCAGACAGTCCGGCATCCATAATCATAAAGGGGAATGCTCCGGTGTCTTAAAAGAGGAAGGTGCCAGGCAGTGCTGACTCCGGGAAGAGAAGAAACCCGGCAGAATGGCCGGAGGATGAAGGAGCCGGAAGAGCCGATGTTCACCATACTGCCACAGACCGGCATGGAGTTGCCTATCGGGGCAGAATCCGGAGGCTGGTGCCAAGGGAGTGTCTGCGGCTGCAGGGCTTTTATGACTGGCAGATTGACCGCATAGAACAGGAGACTTCGGACAGCCAGCTTTATAAACAGGCTGGAAATGGAGTGACCGTCAACGTGATCGAAGCCATCGGAACGCTTCTTCGGCAGGCAGATACAGAGATCCGGGCAGAGGATGAAAAGACAAAGAGGTAAGGCAGTATGGCAATTGGAATTCAGGATCAATATTTTGGTACAGAGATTGAGATGACAGGGATCACCAGGCAGAGGGCTGCGGAGAAAGTGGCAGAGCTGTTTGGAACAAGGGCAGTTTGCGACGGTGGATATTATGGGGTCTGGTCTGTGACAGATCAGGAAGGAAAGAAATGGAAGTTCATGTATGATGGGAGCATCTATACGGAACGCAGGGAGCGTGGACGCATGGTCCTGCCGGAAGAGAATACAGCACCGAGATGGTCAGTCCGAAACTTTCCTATAGAGAAATGGGAAAACTGCAGGAAGTGGTGCGGTGTCTCAGGCATCATGGGGCGAAGGTAAATGCATCCTGCGGGCAGCATGTGCATGTGGATGCTTCCAATCACACCCCAAGAAGCCTTAAAAATGCCATGACCATTATGTATTCCAAAGAGGACATCCTGTTTAAGGCATTGAAGGTGCAGACATCAAGGGAACAGGAGTATTGCCAGAAGGTACGCCCCATTGTGCTGGAGAAGATCCGCCGGATGCCAAACAGCACCATTCCATGGAAAGTTGAAACGGGTATGGTATGGGGCAGGGATGGAAGCCATGATCATTATGACGATACCCGGTACTATGCGTTGAACCTTCATGCAGTGTTTTCCAAAGGAACTTTGGAGTGGAGATGTTTTGAGAGTACCTCCATGCAGGAAAAGTGCGGGCAAATATCACTTTGGCTCTTGCCATCTCTGCCCAGGCCATCAATCAGAAATGCACCCAGATGCGGAAAACGGAGATCACAGAGAATCCGGCATTTACCTTCCGTACCTTTTTATTGCGGCTGGGGCTCATTGGACCGGAATATAAGAATGTCCGGGAACATCTGCTTGCCAATCTGGAGGGTGACAGGGCATGGAGATATGACCGCAGTACCTATGAATGTTTGAATCGAAATCATCGGGCGGAGGATGCCCGTTAGGAGGTAAGAGATGAAAGAAACCTATTATTTTGCCTATGGCAGCAACATGAACTTAGACCAGATGGCGTACCGCTGTCCGGCAGCTTCCGTAGTGGAGAATGTCAAGCTGGAGGGATACCGCCTCACCTTTTGTGGCAGGGGGAAAGGAAGCGGTGTTGCCACTATTTTGCCGGAAGAGGGCAGCCAGGTGGAAGGGGTGCTTTGGAAGATCACACCGGAGTGTGAAAAAAGCCTGGACTTTTATGAAGGGTATCCCCACCTGTATGGGAAGGAGCCTGTTCTTGTTCAGGGAAAGGATGGTGTGAAACGGGAAGCCATGGCATATACCATGAATGCACCCTATAAGGATCAGCCGGCCATCCCCTCGGATCTTTATTTTATGGGGATCGTGGAAGGCTGCCATCAGAATGGGATTTCCAGCCGATCTGTGACCGATGCGCTAAAGCGTACAAGACAGGAAGTGGGAAAGCAAAAAGCCAGTCATAAGAAAACAGAAGTCAGCAGATAACAAAGCCGCAGGGGAAAGCCTCTGCGGTATTTTTAACGAAAAAAGGAGAATGCAATGAAGAGCAGAAATATCAAAACAAGACTTGCAGCCTTTGGGCTCACACTGCTTATGGGGCTTAGTCCGCTTGGGAACTTAGCGGATGTCCATGCGGCAGAAACAAAAAATCCGTCAGAGCCAGTGACGGAGAGCGCAGAAATATCTGAAACGGAACAGACAGAGGAAGTTTCAGAAGCTGCGAAACATTTGGTAACAGCAGAAGATATCACGAAAGATATTTCCGACAAGGATTTTATGGCAGAGACTTGTATGGAAGGCATCCATTACAATCCGGAAAAAGAGGATGTTACGTTAGAGCGTATTGAAGCGGAAGATGGAGGGAGCTACCATCCTGACCAGGAAGGAACTTATATCGCAACCTACTGGGTTGTGCCAAAGGATGCGCGTGACAGCTATTCTGTGAGCAGAAAGATCATCCTGACGGATACGGAAGGGCAGGCTCATACAGAAGAAAATGGCGGTCAGAAACAGAAGGAGGATACGAATTCTGAAGAAGATTCGGAGACGCCTGGGCAGGAGATCCCGGATGTGGAAGTGACGGTATCCGGGGAAGATGCGGATGCACAGGCAGCAAGGGAACTGGAAGAAAAGATTGAGGATGGGGAAGTGATGATGCTTTCCGGTGCGGAAAATACTTTCCGAGCAAGGGAAACCGTACATCTGGAAAAAGGAGAGACCATCTACTATCCAAGTTATATTGGAAATTACTTAACCTGCTGGTTTACGGTCAATGGAAAGATCGCTTACTGTCTGGAATCCCATCGTTCCTCACCGCCGAGTGGAGACTATGTGGCACAGGTACTGGACAGCAATAAGAACTTGCAGAAGGTGCTGTATTATGGTTATGGCGGCGCGGGGATATTACAGGCAGTTATCTGTCCGGGAAAAGTGCAGAAGAGAAATATGTATATACCCACATCGCAGCCAGCTATGCCTATGCAGGTGAGGCAGGATTTACAGGATGTAAGTATGAAGATCTGGTAAACGCAGCGTGATCGCCTATATTGACCACCTGTTTGCTATGGAAGAGCCGCCGAAGGGGGAAATCTCCCTTTCCAAGACTTCTGTAAAAGCAGTCCGAAATGGAAATGTACAGAAAACACCGGATATCACATTGTCCGGGGATCACCGAAACTACATTTCAGTCAATGTACCAAAAGACATCACCATTTATAACAAGACAAAGGGAACTTCCGCAGAGAATGGTGCGCTGAAGATCTATGGCGGGGATACCTTTTATTTGACTGCCCCAATGCTTCATACCGGAAACTATTCCTCCGGGGAACTACATGGTTCTGTAGGGGAAACCTGGAGAACGCTGGTATTATCCACAGGAAACAGCAATCAGGACATTGGAGTCTTTGAATCGGAGAAAGCCAATCCGGTAAGTTTTACGGTAGACTGGCTGGAGATGACAAGGATCGAGCTTTTCAAACAGGATGCGGATACCAAGAATCCTTTAGACGGTGCAGTGTATGGCATTTATACAGACAGCAAGTGTGAGCATCTTTTGATGGAAATGCCAGTCACCGGGGAAGAGGGAAAAGCAGTCAGTGATTATTTTGAGGCAGCCATCAAAACAGTATATGTGAAGGAGATCAAGGCTCCAGACAAGTATGCACAGAGTGATGTGATCCATAAGGTGGATGTGGAAGCCGGAAAGACGGTCACCATCTCAGCAACCGATGAGAGGGTGAAAGGTGCTGTCCATATCCAAAAGATCGATAAGGAGACACAGGCTTTTCTTCCCCAGGGAGATAGTTCCCTTGCCGGGGCTGTGTATGGTCTGTATGCCAGAGAGGATATCGTCCACCCGGATGGAAAGACGGGGGTTCTGTTCAAAAAAGACAGCCTCATCGCACAGGGCATGATCAAGGAGGATGGTACCTTAGATTTTTCCAAATTGTATCTGGGGAAAATGTATGTGAAAGAGATCACTCCGCCGGAAGGCTATACGGTAGATCCAACAGAGTATGAGGTGGACCTTGCTTACGAAGGACAGGAAGTGGCAGAGGTAACCAGGGACCTGACGGTACAGGAACAGGTGAAAAAGCAGGCGTTCCAGCTGATCAAGATCAGCGAAGATGGAGACCAGACAGAAACAGACCTTGTGGAAGGAGCAGGTTTTCAGGTGTATCTGATCAGCAGCCTTTCCAAAGTAGAGAGTGGGGAATTACAGCCATCCAATGGGGATCAGTTTACTGCGGAAGATTTCCGAGGTTATGATTTCAGTAAGGAAGAGGTGGCAGTGACCTATGTGGATGGCAAGGCTGTCCCAGTACAGGAGCTTATTACAGATAAAAAAGGATATGCTCTCAGTCCGGAGCTTCCGTATGGTCTTTATGTGGTAGAGGAAAGCACCGTACCGGAGAACTTGAAAGCCATCGATCCGTTTTTGGTGAAGGTTGATGAGGACAGCAGAGAACCGATGGTATGGCGTGTGTTCGATGACCGTCCGTTTGAGTTTTTGTTAAAAATCGTGAAAAAGGATGCACAGACAGGCAATCCGGTTTTAAAAGCAGGCGCTTCCTATAAAATCTTTGACATGGAAAAAGAGGAATATGTAGAGCAGACGGTATTCTATCCGAAGAAAGAGACCATCAGCGTTTTTAAGACCAATGAGGAAGGCTATCTGGTAACACCGGAAGAATTGAAATGTTCTACTTACCGGATCGAAGAAGTGAAAGCACCGGAAGGGTTTGTAAGACAGGGATATGAGAGTTCCTTGTATGAAGGGGAAAAAGTAATTTCTCCATTGGAAGTGACCGGAAAAGGCAGTTACAAAGAGAACCCGAAAGAGGGAATCGTGATCACGGTTTCTTCCGATACCGCCCATCAGATCGATCCCGATACCGGGGCAGTCATCGTGGAAGTCGAGCAGCCAAACGATGAGCAGGTGGGAAGCCTGACACTGACCAAAACCGGGGAACAGCCAGTGGAAGTGAAGGGGGATTCCCTGCTTGCAAAGGCAAAGAGACTGGCAGGAAAGATCAAAGATGCAGTGACCGGAGAGGATACCGATACTGGGGTGTTCCATGACTTTGTATATGAAGAATCCGGTGTGGAAGGGGCAGCCTTTGAACTGTATGCCAAGGACACCATTTATTCCCCGGACGGAGCAAAGGATGAGCAAGGCAATCCGGTCATCCGTTATGAAAAAGACGATCTGGTGGCAACTTTAGTGACCGATTCAGAAGGAAAGGCAGTGGTAAATAATCTTCCATTGGGTTCTTATTATCTGAAAGAAACGGTGGCAGGTGACCATTTCGTATTGAACCCGGAACAGAAAGAATTTACCCTGACCGTAGAGGATGATACTCAGGCAGTTGTTTATGAAGGGGTTGCTTATAAAAATGAGCGACAGAAGATTTCCATTTCTGTAGAAAAGAAGGATGCAGTCACAGAAGAGAAGCTGGAAGGCGTGATCTTTGGATTGTATGCCAAAGAAGATATCCTCTCCCAGCAGGGTGAGGTTCTTGTGGAAAAGGACACTCTGCTGGAGAAGAAAGCAACGGATGAGAAGGGACAGCTTACCTTTGACAGCGACCTCTATCATGGGAAATATTATGTAAAAGAGGAAGTGAGAAAACCGGGATATCTTCCAAATGAAGAAATCTGGGAGATGGATGCCTCTTACACAGACCAGAACCTTGCAGAAATCAAGCTGACAAAAGAAGTGGAAAACCAGCCGACTGAGAGCCAATTTACGAAAACCGATGCAACAACCGGGGAAGAACTGGAAGGCGCGAAGCTTCAGATCATCGATAAAGAGGGCAACATCGTAGAAGAGTGGATCAGTGCAAAAGAACCACACGTAGTTTATGGACTGCCAGAAGGAACGTATATCCTTCACGAAGAACTGCCGCCTTATGCAGAGGGCTATGTATCTGCAGAAGATATCGAGTTTGAAGTAAAAGAAGATGGCAGTGTGACCAAGGTGGAGATGAAGGATGATTATTCCAAAGTGGAAATTTCCAAGACGGATATTACCACAGGCGAGGAACTGGAAGGTGCCAAGCTGCAGATCTTAAATAAAGAGGGTGAGATTCTGGAAGAGTGGGTAACGGATGGAAAGCCTCATCTGGCAGAGAAACTTCCGGTAGGGGAAGAGCTGACTCTGCGTGAGATCACAGCGCCGGAAGGCTATGAGATTGCAGAAGATGTGAAATTCACATTGGAAGATACCATGGAAATCCAGAAGGTGGAAATGAAAGATGCAAGAACACCGGAAACACCGGGTGTACCGCAGACAGGGGATGACCACTGGAAACCAATCCTGCTGTTTGTTCTCCTGGGAGCATCAGCAGCCGGACTCATGGCAACCATGATTTATAAGAAGAAACATGGAAAGACAGAAAAAGCAGATGAAACGAAAAAAGAAGAGTAGGCTGTGGATTCTGCAGGTGATGTTGTGTGTCATCTGCATAATGAGTGCAGCGTTGCTTTATTATGATTTTGTTATCATCCCCGGCAGAACCGGGAACTGGTGGAGGACTTAAAATCCCACTTCCCGGAGGAATTTCCTCCGGGCGGGGGCTCTCCAACACAAAAAGAAGAACAGGCTGGAAGAGAACTGGAAGTGCCTGCCGTTGACTTTCGCTCCCTCCAGAGTCAGTATCCGGATGTTCGGGGCTGGCTTACGATCCAGGAGAGTGGCATCGATTATCCGGTACTGCAGAGCAGCCCGGAAGAACCGGAGTATTATCTGCCGAGGGATTACCGGGGAAACTACGACATCAATGGAAGTTTGTTCCTCCAGGCAGACTGTATTCTGGGAGAATCGGGAAATCTGACCATCTACGGTCACAACATGAACAGCGGGGCAATGTTCGGGAATCTGGATCAGTACGCCTCCTATGATTACTGGAAAGCACATCCCAGGGTGTTCTTTCAGACACCGGGAGGGATGGAGGAGTACCGGATAGCGGCAGTTTTGAAAGCCGATGTGTCCATGTTCGACTTCCAGAGGACATCTTTTCAGAGTCCACAGGAATTGGAGGCTTATGTAGCGCAGGCAAAAGCGCTGTCGTTGTTTGAAACAGGTAGATGGCATAGGTTGTGAGAAAACTCTGACGCTGGTGACCTGCTCTTATGAGTGGAAACAAGCCCGGAACATCCTTGTGGCAGTAAAAACAGGAGCTTAAAGGGGAAAAAGTGTTCAACAGTGGGAACTTTCTTCCGGTCTCTGGATATCTCCAGTACGCTTCGGAGTCAGTAATGTCAGAAAGTGTTCAAAAGTACCCCAAAAGTGCAGAATATGAGACAAGCTGCAGGTAAGAAGTGGCACTACGGAACAAAAAGTGTTCGAAGTTAATGGATGTGCAACGGATCGTGGCGGCTTGTGTAGTCTTGTAGTGTTGGGAAAGTGTTCGAAGATGGGCGCTTTTCCAGCTCTTTGGTGGCTTTTTGGAACTGAAGTTGCCGGGAAGTGTTTGAAAGCACCCGAAAAGTGCAGAATATGAGACAGGGCTGCATGAAAAGGACAGTACATCATACACAAAAGTGTTCGAGGATGTAGGATGTACAACGAAATGTGGCGTGATGTAGTGTCAGAAAGTGTTTAAAGACTGGGACTTTTGCAGCTATCTGGATGTATCTGCCATCTATCTGGAATGTGTTTTTTAAGCGAAAATCTGAGAGTATAATGAAAATGTAAAATCGGATATAAAACTTAGAAAATGTGAGAAATAGTGCTTGAATTGTAACGACAAAAGCGTTACAATATAAGAAACAAGGAGGTGTGATCATGGAAAAAACAGCAACATTAAACTTAAGAGTAAACCCAACTGTCAAAGAGCGGGCAGAAAAAGTATTGTCTCAGTTAGGTGTTCCTATGTCAACAGCGATTGATATGTATTTGAATCAAATTTCTCTTACAGGTGGAATTCCATTTTCTGTTTCTTTACCAAAAGCACCAGTATCGATTCATGCAGATGCCATGACAACAGAAGAAATCCATCAGAAATTGGAAAAAGGTTACAATGATATAGCTGCAGGAAGAGTGCAAAATGCAGCAGAAGCGTTCGCAAAATTCAGGGAGAATCATTGATATGAAACACTATACGGTTGAGATTACAAATGAAGCATTGGCTGATATGGAGCAGTTATATAATCACATCGCTTATGTTCTTCAGGCACCAGAAAATGCGATGGATCAATACAACCGGATTGCAGACGCTATTTTAACATTGGATACTATGGCTGAGAGAATCCGTATTATGGAATCAGAGCCGGAACGAAGCAAAGAGATGAGAAGATTGTTGGTAGACAATTATTCGGTCTTTTTTGTAATCCAGGGAGATAAGGTGATTGTAACAGATGTACTGTATAGTGCATCAGATATTGAAAGCCGATTAAAAGGTTAAATGAGAAAATTAAACAATATATAAAACATCAGGCAGGATATGTTCCCGTAAAAAGGAAGGTGTCCTGCCTTTTTGCATGAAAGAGAGGGAATTCATATGAGAAAATTTTATACAGCAGAAGCAGTAACAGAAGGACACCCGGACAAATTGTGTGACCAGATTGCAGATGCAATCTTGGATGTGTGTCTGAAACAGGATGAACAGTCCAGAGTAGCATGTGAGGTGCTTGCTACGAAAGGAACGATCATTGTGGCAGGGGAAATCACCAGCACCTATGAACCGGATGTGTTTGCAGTTGTGCGAAAAGTACTGTCTGACGTGGGTTATTCCAGTGAAGGGATTGCAATGGACACTTTTGTCCATCGACAGAGTCCCGATATTGCAGGGGCAGTCGATACTTCAAAAGAACGAAGGGAAGGAGTGTCTGACAATCAGATAGACTGGTTCCAAGGGGCAGGGGATCAGGGTGTGATGATCGGATATGCCTGTGATGAAACGAAGCAGCTCATGCCTATGCCTGTGGTGCTGGCCAATCGGATTGTCCGGGAATTATCTGCCTGCAGACAAAGCTCTTATATTCAGGGGATCTTACCGGATGGGAAAGCCCAGGTGACCGTAGAATATGAAAATGGGAAGCCTGTCCGACTGGATAGTGTGGTAGTGTCCTGCCAGCATACGGAAGAAAAAGATTTGAAAAAGCTGGAAGCGGAGATCCGAAAGAAGGTGTTATTGCCGGCGCTTCGTCCCCTGCCACCGGATGAGGAAACCAAGATTTATATCAATCCATCGGGGCGTTTTGTCTGTGGAGGACTGGATGCAGATACGGGGCTGACTGGAAGGAAGCTGATGGTAGACAGTTATGGAAGCATGGTTCCCCATGGCGGTGGTGCATTTCCGGAAAGGATTGTTCAAAAGTGGATCGTTCAGCAGCCTATATGGCTAGATATATCGCCAAGAATATCGTAGCTGCGGGGCTTGCCAGCAAGTGTCAAGTGTCTTTGGCTTATGCAATCGGAGTGGCACAGCCAGTTATGGTGCAGGTGGACACGTTTGGTACGGGAAACGTGTGTGCGGATGACTGTCTGGAGCTGGCAATCCCGCTGGTGTTTGGGCTGACTCCGAAGCAGATCGTGGATACCCTGCGCCTTACCCGTCCTATTTTCCGACAGACTGCAGCCTTCGGGCATTTCGGAAGAAAAGAGTTTCCGTGGGAGCGCACCGATAAGGTCGAGGCTCTTCGCAATGCAGTGATCTGATGGCTTGGGTTACTGAAGAAGAATATCAGGCAGCCAAGCAGGTGAGAGCCTACGAGTATCTGCAGACATACCAGCCGGGGAGATTGAAAAAAACACGGACAAGAAATGAATGGCAGCTTCAGGACCATGACAGTTTCAAAATCAATGAGATTACCAGCAAATGGCATTGGAAGTCCAGGGGTATTGGTGGAATGTCGGCTCTCCGGTTTTTGATGCAGGTAGATGGCATGGGATATACGGAAGCAGTAAAAATCTTGTGTGAGCAGACGCCTGTGTATGTTTCCAGAGCAGAACCAGCCCCCAGGAAGAAGCCCTTTTCCCTGCCTTTCCCCAACGACAGTTTTTACCGGGTACGGAGATATTTGAACCAAAGGGGAATCCGGGATGAGGTACTGGATTATTGTGTGCAGCTGGGAATCCTGTATGAGAGCGCCCCCTACCATAACGCTGTTTTTGTTGGCATGGATGAACAGGGAGAAGCAAAGTATGCGTTTCTGCGTGGGATTTATGACAGCCGGGGAAAGAGCTTTCGAATGGAACAGGAAGGAAGCAACAAACAGTATAGCTTTTGTGTTCCGCCTTTGGGGAAAAGCCATCGGGTAGCGGTGTATGAAGCCTGTATTGATGCCCTTGCCCATATGACGCTGGAAGATGGACGAACCGATAAGTATCGCCTGTCTCTGGGTGGAATCGCAGCGCCGAAAGAAGGCGCGGAACGAGCAACAAAAAAGATGAAGCGCCCGGATGCATTGGAATATTTTCTGAAAGAGCATCCGGAGGTAACAGAAATTGAGCTCTGCACCGATAACGATTTTGCCGGGCGATGGGCATGTGCGCAGTTAAAAGAGCAGTATGAGGAAAAATATACCGTAGTTTGTAACTTACCACAGATGGAAGGTGCAGACTATGGAGACCTGGCAAAACAGGCGGTGGAAAAACAGAAGAAACAGCAAAAGGAAAGAGGCAGGTGAGGCAAATGGAAGATACGATCAAAATAGAATTATTGACACCGCTGACAGGAACCTTTCTTCCCAATGAGATGGAACAAGATTGGGAAGAAGAGGATTACAATGACTTTGAAGAAGAGCAGGTATTTTTTGAAGGAGATGATTTAACGGAGTATGCTTCTGTGATTCAGGAAAAGATTGCAGAATACAACCGTGTCGGACATGACGATGATAGGACCGATAATCTGATGGATTATTTTGACGGAAGTGCTGCCATTAAAGAAAAAGTAGTGTCCGCAGTTCCATCGGTGAAAGAATCGGATGGTGTGTTATATGGCTGTACAACTTTAGAATTGAAAGAGTATCTGGAGGCGGAAGAATTATCGGAACTGTGTGAATATCTCACCGGACAATATAGTGATGGATGGGGAGAAGGCTTTGAACAGCAGGAGATTCCGGTAGAGGGTGGTGAACTGTGTATACACTTTTGGCGCCCCATAGATTTTGAATTTCAACAGGCAAAATCAGAAGTCTCAAAAGAAAAGTCGGAGAAACAAGAAAATCCGGTAAATGTTCCGAAACGCCTGAAAATGCAGCTTTTGGGAATGGATGGAAATGTGTTTGCGGTTATGGCCAGGGCAAGTAAACTGCTTCAGGAAAATGGGCAGGGACAAGAGGCAAAAGAAATGATTGCACGTGTCCAGAAATCAGAGAACTATTATCAGGCACTTCATATCATCAGTGAATATGTGGAAACAGAACTGAGTGCATCTTCTCAGAATGATACCAAGCCCCCAAAGAAACGTGGGAAGGAAGAATGCCGATGAAGTTATCTTTTGTCACATCAAAGGAGATGTGGGAAGAAAAAATAGCAGAAACAGATTGAAAAGAGAATAAACAGCCAGAACACTGACAAGGGAGGTCTTATGGAAAAAAGATTGCAATTATGGAGTCCTGTGTGGGGATGGCTTGCCACAAAAGAAGGGGAATCTGTAGATTTGAAGGGACAGGATCTTGTTCTTTATGAAACTGCCATCCAAGAGGCACTGGAGCAGGAAAAATTGTATTACAGAAAAAAGTCGGCACCATTCAATCTGATGGATTACTATGATGCGGATGATTCTGTAAAGGAGAAAGTGCAGAACCTCGATATCCAGGTGAAAAAAGAACAAGATGGTTTGTATGTTTGTGCCAGCCTTGCATTAATAGAGCCTCTTACACAGCAGGAACTGGAAGCGATCCAGAACTTTCTCAGCAGGCAGTACGAAGGGGGAATTTTTGATACCTCACGTATTCGTACCTATCCGTAGAGGAAGGAGAAGTCGTTTTGATTTTTCAGTAGATACAAAAGAAAAGTTCTCTCAAAAAGAAGTCCAATGCGAAACGCAGAAGAAATATGAAATCACTTCCATAGCCCATCCACAATTTCCATGGCTGCATAGAATCCGAGCATTGGTAGACGTAAATGAAGCGGTTCCCAAAGGAACCTTGGGTGGCTTTGTAGAATATGAGCAAAATCTTTCCCAGGAAGGATCATGCTGGATTTATGACCAGGCTATCTGCTGTGAACGTGCGGTAGTGGAAAGGAGTGCAGGACTGTTCCAAGAAGCGATTGCCAAGGGTGATGCCCTTCTTACGGGAACTGCAGTGATGTATCAAACGAGTATTGCAGAGGAATCCTGCCGTATTCTAGCTGGAGAGGTTTGGAATATGGCACACATTCGAGGATTTGCCAAGATTACTGCGGCAAAGGAAACAGGAGATGCACCTTTGATTCTCGGAAATAGCTTGGTTTTTGGAAATGTATGCGGGAAAGTATTGGTGAGAGGAAATGTTCTGCCAAGCCGGAGTGTGGAGAATCAGACACAGGAGCTGTTAGTTTTCAGGGGAGGTGATTCAATTCATAAAGTGAATGAAAGCAAGAAAAAAACAAAAAGTAAAAAACAGCCGGAGCGCTGATAAGAAAGGATGATGCCTATGGAAAATACCCTGCAGTTAGGGAACTTATTGAAAGAAGGAACATACCCGGAGGAATATACCGGAGGGAAAAACTGGACAATTTTACATGGAGATACGCTGAAACTGGTGAAAGCATTTCAGCCGGGGATCTTTGATGCAGTGATTACCGATCCGCCTTATGCGTCTGGGGGAACAAAACAGAATGAGCGAAACCGCACGACTAATCAGAAATACAGCAGTATGAAGCAGAGAATGCACTGCCGGATTTTGATGGGGATAACAAGGATCAGCGTTCCTGGACCCATTGGATGGCAGAGTGGCTCTACGATGCGCGGAAAGCCTGTAAAGTTGGTGCGCCAATCTGCCTGTTTATTGACTGGAGACAATATCCCTCTATTACCGATGCACTCCAGTGGGCAGGCTGGATCTGGAGAGGAACTGCGGTTTGGGATAAGGGAAACTCTCGTCCGCAGAAAGGACGTTTTCGCCAGCAGGCTGAGTATATTGTGTGGGGCAGTAATGGCCCGATGCCAATCAACCGCCCGGTTTCCTGTCTTCCCGGTGTGTTCCGTTATGGAAATCCCCAGAACCGTATTCATGTGACAGAGAAACCGTTGCAGCTGATGAAAGATGTCATTCAGATTTGTGAGCCGGGTGGTAGAATCTTAGATCCCTTTGCCGGAGCAGGAACAACCATCCTTGCGGCGGTGGAAGAAGGCTATGAGACAGTAGGCATTGAAGTGACCGATGCTTATTATAAGCTGGGCAGTGACCGTGTAAGTTTGCATTGGAAGCAAAGGAAAAAGAAGAGAGCGAGAAATAGCAAGGGCATCCACATGGATGTCCAACTTTGTTTCAGAAGAAGAAAAGTGCATCCACCTGGATGCAGGAAAGGGGTGAGGCGATGGAACAGGCGATGGCCTATGTGTGTTGTCCGGCAGAAGAAAGCAGAGTGAAGGTGCAGCGATATTGCCGGAAGATTTATGAGTTGGGATATGTTCCCATTTGTCCGAGGTTTGGATTTCTTCCTTTTCTGGATGAAGGGGAAGCTGAGGATTTGCAGGCATACAACCGGATGTCCCACTTGATCTTAAAGCGGTGTCGGATGGTGGTGGTCTGTGGAAAAGAAGTCACCGGAACGATGAACACAGATATTAGTACCGCAGACCGATTGCATATCATTTGTACCACATTAGATGGATTGATCAAGATCAAAGAAAAGGAAGCATAATCGATTCTGCATGGGGGAGTCGATGGAATTGGTGGAACTGGTTTTGCAAGCATAGCGTTTGGATATCCAACGCACTTTGGGGAGAACCCCAATCCCCCGGCAGTCGAGAAAGGAGAGAAGAAACATGTTTTTGCAGGAATGGCGCTTGGGGCAATGGCAGGCGCAGCCTTTGGTATTGGACTGATGTGCTGTGTGGTTGCCGGAAAGCGGGAAGATCAGCAGATGGAACAGATGCGGATACGCAGACAGAAACAGGGAGAACGGAAAACAATCCATTTCCGAGATATGGAAGGGTTGGAGCGGTTCTCCCTTTTGGATGGGGAAAGCCTTTGCATGATGGCAGAGGACGGAACAAAAGAGATTGGACTTTGCCGCTTTGTGGACGAAAAGCTGGTGGATGTGAATGGGCAGGTCTGGGAGATCGGGGAATTCCTCTGGCAGATGGAGCGCAGAGGAATCCAGGTGTATCCCTTACAGATAGCATAAAAGAAAAAGGGAGGTGGTCAAATGAGAAAACGAAACCATGTGGTTCCGGTACGGTTGAATGCAAAGGAACTTCGGCATCTGGACGGACAGGTGGCAAAGAGTGGACTAAGCAGGGAGGAATTTTTACGTTCCCTGATCTTAGGCGCACAGCTCCAGACAAAGCCCTGTGAGCATCATGCAGAACTTCTTCGGAAGATTGCGGGGCTTTGCAACAATGCCAACCAGCTGGCCCATGTCGCCAATGGCACCGGGATGGCAGGGGAAGCCAGCGTACAGGAAATGCTGCGGATTTCCAAAGAGACCTGGCGTCTGGTAAAAGAGGAATGGTAGATGGCATATACCAGCGTCCTCCCCGTCCACCGCCTGGACCGTTCCATTGATTATGTGAAGGACCGGGCAAAGACCACTAAGAGTGCCGGCTCTTTGGAAGAAGCCATCGATTATGCCTAAACCGGGAAAAAACAGAAGAGACCATTTTTGAGGATGCCATTGGGTGTACCTGTGAAAATGCCTATGCGGACATGGTAAAGACCAAAGAGCGCTTCCATAAGAAAGGCGGGGTACAGGGCTACCATCTGGTGCAGAGCTTTGCAGAAGGGGAAGTATCCCCCGAACTAGCACATCTCATTGGACAGGAGCTGGCAGAGCAGTTATTGAAAGGGCAGTTTGAAGTGGTGATCATGACTCATTTGAATACCAGTCATTACCATAATCATCTGGTATGGAATTCGGTGAGCATGGCAGATGGGAAGAAATACCACAGTAATGCCAAAAGTTATTTTACCGAAGTGCGTCAGATTTCCGATCAATTATGCAGAAAATATGGTCTTTCGGTGATCCAGACGAATCAGGGAAAAGCCATGCATTATGCCCAGTGGAAAGCAGAAGCAGAAGGGAAGCCCACTTGGAGGACTGCCATCCGCATGGATATCCGGGATGCCATTGGTGTGAGTTTTTCCTGGAGTCAGTTTGTCAAAGAAATGGAGAAACGGGGCTATACCTGGAAGCTGAACCGGAAGTACCCATCCTTAAAAACACCGGGGATGGAGCGGTATATTCGTCTGCGTTCCTTGGGAAAAGGATATGGGGAGGCAGAAATCCGGGAGAAGATCCTGCGTCCAAAGATCCAACAGGTGTATGGAAACACGCAGATGCAGTTTCCAAGACGGAAACTTACCGGACTTCAGAGACTTTACTATTCCTATTTATATCAGATGGGGGTATTTCCGAAGAAACCAAAGCGGATTCCCTATGCAGTGCGTTCCGATATTCGGAGGCTGGAGAAACGAATCAGCCAGATGGAATTTTTACAAAAGGAAGAGATCACCACCAGGGAAGAGCTGGCAGCATACCGGAAACCCTTGGAAGAACAGGTACTTTCTTTGATGAAAGAGCGCAGAGAATTATACCGGAAAGAACCGGGCGGTATGCGCATTCAGGAAATCAATGGGGAGTTAAAAGAACTTCGTAAGAAAATCCGTTTAAGCCAGCAGATTGAAAAGCAGTCCTTGGAAATGGAAGAGCGGTTAAGGCAGGCAAAAGAACAGGAGGAGGTACAGGAAATGTCAGGGAAACAGCGAAGGGAGGCAGAATGGAATCGGTAAGGAGGTGAGAGCGTATGAACTATGGCGGTGATGCGGCGGATCAGATTGTCCGGTATTCCATGGAAGGCATGGAACATACCTTACGGATTAGTGGAAGCATTGCAAAAAATCTGGCGGTGCTGATTGTAGCGGTGATGAAGGATCAGAAAAAGACCAGGGGAAAGACCAACCTGCTTCGGATGTTAAAGGAACAGCGGGCAATGAAGTTTTTCACCATTCCCCATGACAGGCTGCGGGAGTTTGCCGGGGAAGCCAAATCCAGAGGGCTGTTGTATGTGGTCATCCGGGATAAGAAAAATCCCAAGTCCGCAGAAATCATGGTGTTTGCCGATGATGCAGCAAAGGTAAACCGGGTGCTGGACAAGATGAATCTGGACTTTGTAAAATCCGAAGCTGGAGAAGCGGTTGTAGAACAAGCGCCAGTACGGGAAGCAGACCGTGTGATTGATGCAGAGTTTACCAAGAAAACAGAAGGGAAAGAGGAACTTCCGGTGAAGACCGAAAAGGTGGTGCTGCCGGAAGGGACCATTGAATTTGAACTGGATGAAGAAGAGCATTTGTTTGATGTAGGGGAAGTTTCTCCTTCGGGGGAAATTTTACCCAGGCGGAGAAGGCAGAGAATCTGTCCGAACCTTCCTCGCACAACAGCGCTTCTTTTCCGGGCAGGAAACTAGCTGGAAAGGGGACAAGCCATCTGTCCGGCAGGAACTAAAGAAGATTGAAGCCGAGCAGAAACAGCGCAGGCAGACACAGAAGAGTCGGAGAAAACCGAGAAACCAGCAGAGAAAAAAGAAAAAGTGAAAGGCAGGTAAGGTGATATGGATTTAACGAATATGATCCAGGTGGAGCAGGGGAAGAACAGGCGGTAGAGCAGCGGCTGTCAAAAGAAGAATATGCAGCCATGAAAAAACAGCAGAGGGAAGAAGTGTGGGCAGAGGTTGACGCCCAGGCGCAGGCAGTGTTCCAAAATGGAGAATCTTTAAAAGGATTCTTGGATTTTATGGCACAGTGCAACACTCAGAAAACGCCCAACCTTCTGCTGATCTACGGACAGAATCCACAGGCAACCGTGGTAAAGTCTTATGATTACTGGAAGGCAGAGAACCGTTCCCCAAAATCCGGGGTGCATGGATACACCTATATGTCAGTACGGAATATGAAAAAGACGGGGAGATGCGCACAGGCTATACCATCAGTAAGGGCTTTGACATCAGCCAGATGAGTGGAAAGCCTCTGGAAGAACGTCCGCAGCGTTCTATGGAAGAACTGATACAGTCTGTACTAAAGGATCAACCAGTGCGGATGCAGATCGCAGACAATCTGCCGGAGGGCATCCAGGCACAGTATATCCCGAAACAGCGTACCGTCTATGTGCGCAATGGCATGGATGAGAATACAACGTTCCATGCAGTGAACCGGGAACTGGCGTGTGCAGCATTAGACCAGCATGATGGGAATTATGTCAGGAAGAAAGTTAATGCCCAGGCATACTGTGCCGCCTATGTAATCGGTAAGCGGTATGGGGCAGAGGTGTCCGGTTTCCAGTTTGGAAAAGTAGCAGAGATGCAGGCAAACGGGCAGAAAGATCCCCAGGAACTGCGTGGCTTTTTAAATGATGTGCGTCAGGCAGCCTATACCATCCGCAACCATATGGAACGGAACTTCGGGGAACAGGAGCAGACTTTTTCTAAAGATGATTTTTCCTTTGAGGAACCGCCAAAGCAGACACCGAAGAAGGAGAAAAAGAGAAACAGCCGGAGCGGTAAGTTCTGGAAAAAGTTCCGCTGTTGGGATAGCTATTGCGGGGTTTTTGTGGTATGTTGGGTGTAACAAAGGAGGTGCCAAAGATGGCAGATTACTATTTGAAAACAGACAATATCATGAAAAATATGTTTACGGTGGCATTAAAAGACGAACTGGCAGCCCAAAGTCAGATGGGAAAGGTTCGTCCGGCTACAGAAGCCATGCTGCAGAAAGTCCGGGACTATGAACTTTCTGAGAAAAGGCTTCCCATCACCACAGGGGAACAGCGGGAACTTCGCAATACCCTCAATCGGCTGCGGGACAAGTATCTGGCCATGGGCAGGTACAGCGATGGCATTGACAGTGTGATCTTAAAGGTCATGAAACCGAACACCAGCAGGCGCTTCTTCTGGTAGCAGAAGGGAGGGATGTCTATGAGGATGTATAATCAGAAACAAGTGGAACAATTACGAAAGCGGTATCCCGAAGGAACAAGGCTCTGCCTGGACTTTATGGATGAGGCAGGGATGCCGCCGGGATTACAGGGAACGGTAGCATTTATCGATGATGCCGGACAGATTCACATGCATTGGGAGAATGGGCGGAGCCTTGCCATCGTTCCCGGTGTGGATTCTTTTCATAGGGTAGACGGACCAGCAAAGGAAGCGCCAAAGAGTGAAAAAGCGAAGAAGGAGCGAAGCCAGCAGAGGTAGCATGGAAACGTTCTGACCTTTGGGTATGGCTGTTGTTTCTGCCCGTTGTCTGGTGGACAGGCGCCATCACTGCCTGTGCCATTGAGCCGGATACCAATCTGTTACAAATCTTACAAGTGCTGACCGAAAAACTGGATCAGCCATTTTCTATCACTTATACACCGTACACGATGCGGTGTGTGTTCACATTCACAATCGCCTATGTGTCAGGCATCGGTATTTATTACTCCCAGAAGAAAAATTATCGGAGAGGGGTGGAGCATGGCTCTGCCAAGTGGGGCGATGCAGCTTCCATCTGCAAGCGTTACCGGGACAAGCGGTACACCCAGAATCTCATTTTAACCCAGAACTTCCGCATGGGATTGGACTGCTATAAACATAAACGAAACTTGAATGTCCTTGTGGTGGGCGGTTCCGGTGCAGGAAAAAGCCGGGCATATGCTGTAGTCAACATTATGCAGTGTAACTGTTCCATGGTGATTACCGATCCCAAAGGAGAGCTTCTGCGGAAAACCGGAGGACTACTGGAGCGGGAAGGATATGAAGTGCGGGTGTTTGACCTCATCAATCCGGAAACCTCTTTTTGTTACAATCCCTTTGCTTATGTGCGGGATGACAAGGATGTGCTAAAACTCATCAACAACCTGATCCGAAACACCACGCCGAAAGGAGCGCAGAGTTCGGATCCGTTTTGGGAGAAAAGTGAGACTGCCTTGCTTCAGGCGCTGATGTTATATCTGTTACATGAAGCACCGCCGGAAGAACAGAACTTCTCCATGATCATGGAAATGTTAGGCTCTGCCAGGTAAAAGAGGACGATGAGGAATACCAGTCACCCTTGGATATTTTGTTTGAACGACTGGAGATGCGAAATCCGGAAAGTATTGCGGTGAAGCAGTATGCCATTTACAAGCAGGCGGCTGGAAAAACTGCCAAGTCTATCCTGATTTCTGTGGGTGTCCGTCTGGCAGCCTTTAACTTAAAGCAGATCGCCAATTTAACCTGTACCGATGAACTGGATCTTTACAGCATCGGGGAGAAAAAGGTGGCGCTGTTTTGCTGTATCCCGGATGCAGATACCAGCCTCAATTATCTGGTGGGCATGATCTACAGCAACCTGTTTCAGACCCTTTATTATGTGGCAGACCGGAAATACCATGGGAAACTGCCGATCCCGGTACACTGCATCATGGATGAGTGGCCCAACGTGGCATTGCCGGATGATTTTGACAAACTTCTGGCAACCATGCGGTCGCGCGCAATTTCCTGCAGTATCATCATTCAGAATATTGCCCAGATGAAAGCCTTGTTTAAGGACAGCTGGGAAAGTCTCATCGGGAATTGCGATGAATTTTTATACCTGGGCGGGAATGAAAAAGAGGGGCATAAATATGTCTCGGAACTATTGGGGAAAGAAACACTGGATACCAATACCTATGGGCAGACCAAGGGAAGGAGTGGAAGCTATTCTGTGAATTTCCAGCAGTCTGGAAGGGAACTTTTGACCCCCGATGAAGTACGCCTTTTGGATAACCGGAAGGCAGTGCTTCTGGTGCGTGGGGAACGCCCCATTTTGGATGAGAAATATGATATGCATAAACATGTGAATGTGAAATATACGGAGGATGGAGGGCGCCGCCTTATGATTATGCGAAGGCTCCCCTGTCCCATGAAGATGTAACCATTGATACCAGGAGACTGGATGATTATGAACTGCTC